>Ga0307376_10001112_pt1 | contig 30311 bp, 21 predicted proteins | sample TR2MG_FD_202536 | JGI IMG/M metagenome (GOLD analysis project Ga0307376, IMG submission 202536) | Soil microbial communities from Risofladan, Vaasa, Finland - TR-2 | ecosystem: Environmental > Terrestrial > Soil > Coastal area > Acid sulfate soil | place: Finland: Risofladan, Vaasa | collected...
TAACAAGAGATTGGTCTCTTTTTTACTGAAAGATGGTTTTTGTTGCCAGAGATCCCCCAACGCAACAAAAAATCTCCCGGTTATTAACAAAATGGGGACATTATGGACAGACACTAATGAGTTAAAAACGTAGTGTCCGTTGAAATCAAACATCATCGCAGATACTCTTGTTTTTTGAGAAAAACCGTTTACTTCTGTTACCTCGTTGGTACGGGGTATTAAATATGTAAAGGAGGGGGCAAGGTGAATGGGAAGGTTCAATTCATAAATTCCACTCAGGTATATTCCGGCAAACGGACCCCTGTATAAAAGTTTTTCATTCTCTGGTTCAGTGGTATTATTGAACTGAAATCCTGTTCCGAAAGTCAACCCACCGCCTATCTTTGTAAACTGGCCATTTGCCAATGAAATCCCGGCAATGACAAAAAGAGATATTAAAATAAGCTTTTTCATACTGTCGATATTAAATTAATTTAAGAATATTTTTATTTGTTAACGCAATAAAGATAAAAAATTATGACATGTCGGATATACGAATCAGGTAATAATTATGAAATAAATGAACTTTTTGATAAAACTGAATTTATAATGGATGATCTAGGGATAAAACCTAAAAATTATTAAATTTGTATCTTCTGTTAACCAAATAACAAAAAAATAAAATCTATGTCACAGAATACCGGGAAAATCAGCCAGATTATTGGACCCGTGGTTGATGTTACTTTTGAAAAGGCGGGGACTGAAATGCCTGATATTTATGATGCACTTGAGGTAAAGAGGGATGATGGCTCAAGTCTTGTTGTCGAATGCCAGCAGCATATTGGCGAAAGAACAGTACGTACTATAGCGATGGATTCTACTGACGGTCTGCGCAGGGGATTGGAGGTTGTCGCAACCGGACTGCCCATAACAATGCCCATTGGAGAACAGATAAAGGGCCGTCTTATGAATGTTACCGGTGAAGCAATTGATGGTATCGGGACCCTCGATAAAACCGGAGGATATCCTATCCATCGTATTCCCCCCAAATATGAAGATCTTTCTACAGAAAAAGAGGTATTGTATACCGGGATTAAAGTTATCGACCTTATTGAACCTTATTCAAAAGGGGGTAAGATAGGTCTTTTTGGAGGTGCTGGTGTAGGCAAAACAGTAGTTATCCTGGAACTGATCAATAATATTGCAAAAACATACTCCGGATTATCTGTTTTTGCAGGTGTAGGAGAAAGAACCAGAGAGGGTAATGACCTCCTTCGTGAGATGCTTGAAGCCGGTGTTATTACATATGGAAAAGCATTTCTTGAGAATATGGAAGCAGGCGGCTGGGATCTTTCTACAGTCGATAAGGAGGCACTTAAAGAATCGAAGCTAGCTCTTGTTTTTGGTCAGATGAACGAACCCCCGGGTGCAAGAGCAAGAGTCGCCCTGTCTGGTCTTTCTGTGGCGGAACATTTCAGGGATGGTGACGGGAAAAGTGGCGGAAGGGATATTCTTTTCTTTATGGATAATGTCTTTAGATTTACACAGGCCGGATCTGAAGTATCTGCCCTTCTTGGAAGAATGCCTTCAGCAGTAGGTTATCAACCAACACTTGCTACTGAAATGGGTATGATGCAGGAACGAATTACATCAACAAAACATGGATCAATAACCTCTGTGCAGGCAGTATATGTCCCGGCTGACGACCTTACTGATCCTGCCCCTGCAACAACTTTTGCCCACCTCGATGCAACTACCGTTTTAAGTAGAAAAATTTCTGAGCTCGGAATTTACCCAGCTGTTGATCCTCTTGATTCAACATCCAGGATACTCACTGCAGAAATCGTAGGGGAAACGCATTATGATTGCGCACAACGCGTAAAAGAGTTGCTTCAGCGATATAATGAGCTACAGGACATTATTGCCATCCTGGGTATGGACGAACTTTCAGAAGAGGATAAGCTGGTAGTTCACAGAGCGAGGAGGGTTCAGAGATTCCTGTCCCAACCCTTCCATGTTGCTGAACAATTTACCGGTATCAAAGGAGCTCTTGTTTCGATTGAAGATACAATTAAAGGATTCAACATGATTATGGATGGTAAGGTTGACCAGTATCCTGAATCAGCTTTTATGCTTGTCGGGACTATCGAAGATGCCATAGAAAAGGGCGAAAAAATACTGGCTCAGTCAGAATAATCAAACATTTAGGGAAACATCTGCCTAATAATATTTTGTAATGAAAATAGAGATTATCACTCCTGATAAAAAAGTATTTGAAGGGGAAATTAAATCGGTAAGGGTTCCGGGGAAGAAGGGATCCTTTCAGGTTCTTAAAGACCATGCCCCTATTATCTCTACTCTCGATAACGGACTTGTCGTTGTGGTTGACCAGGAAGGCAAAGAGATAATATTTGAGATAAATGGAGGAATTATCGAAGTTAAGGCGAACAAAATAATCCTGCTTGCAGATTCCGTGAGATAATATTTACCTGATGACACCAGATGAATTTCGTAAACATGCCCATGAGCTGGTTGAATGGATGGCAGGCTATATGGAAAATGTAGAAAATTATCCGGTTAAATCATCTATTGAACCCGGAGAAATTTTTAATAAGATCCCTGATACACCTCCGTCACACTCAGAACCATTCGAAACACTTATTAAAGAGTTTGATGAGATATTAATGCCAGGTATATCCCACTGGCAGAATCCAAATTTTTTTGCATATTTCCCGGCAAACACCAGCCCTCCTTCAATACTCGCCGAAATGCTCATTGCGACGCTTGGTACGCAATGCATGATATGGGAAACCTCTCCTGCCGCAGCAGAGCTTGAAGAGAAAATGATGATCTGGCTAAGAGACATGATCGGGCTCCCTTCCGGGTTTGAAGGTGTGATACAGGATACTGCATCCACTGCTACCCTTGCTGCAATAATTACAGCAAGAGAAAAAATCAGTGACTTTTCAATAAATAATGATGGCGCAGAAAAGAAAGGAACTCTTAGAGTATATTGTTCCGACCAGACGCATTCTTCTGTTGAAAAGGCTGTAAAAATTTGTGGAATTGGCAGGAAAAACCTGGTTAAAATTTCTGTTAGAGACGACTTCTCTATGGATCCTGAACAACTAAGCAGAGCTATCATAAGTGATAAAAAGAGGGGCCATATCCCTTGTTGTGTGGTTGCGACAATTGGAACTACAGGGACCACTGCGGTTGACCCTTTGAGGGCCATAGGAGAGATTTGCAGCGAAAACGATATATGGCTTCATGTTGATGCTGCAATGGCCGGGACAGCCCTTATTTTGCCTGAATTTCAATGGATGCTCGATGGCAGGGAATATATCGATAGTTTTGTTTTTAATCCACATAAATGGATGTTTACGAACTTTGATTGCAGTGCTTATTTTGTTAAGGATGCTGATGCATTAATTAAGACTTTTGAAGTGCTTCCTGAATATCTTAAAACAAGAACCAGAGGGAAAGTTAATGATTACAGGGATTGGGGAGTCCCCCTGGGACGGAGATTCAGGGCTCTAAAAATATGGAGTGTAATAAGATCATATGGTACAGAAGGCCTTAGCGACAAAATTCGCTATCATATTAATATTGCAAAAAATCTTTCGGAAATGATTTCAAAAGAGGCTGATTTTGAAATACTTGCTCCGGTTATAATCAGCGTTGTATGTTTTCGATATAAGCCTTCTGGCTATAATGAGGATCAAATTAATTCGTTTAACGAAAAACTAAATCATCAGCTTAATGACTCCGGCAAAATATATCTGAGTCATACTGTATTAAATGGCAAATATTCACTCAGGATGGTCACTGCACAGACTAATGTTACAATGGATCATGTAGAGAAAGCCTGGGTCCTGATAAAAGAAGGTGCCAGAATCATTAATTCGGAGTAAATTATAACTGTCTCTTCCCAAGGGTCATTCCAAACAGATCAATATTGAATAAAATCTCAAATGAGGGACTTTCATTTAATTTTTTCCATGCTGCCTGAACTCCGCCTGATATCAAAAAAGGAATCCTCAGAACATGAAAATCGGCCAGCAATTCAAATCCAAATGATCTGAAAGTCTCCTTATCAGGATAACTAAAAACAGGTATCAGTCCATTTGAACTGAATTCGAAAAACGAATTGCCAGGCCCTGAAACATAATCATAAAACAACCCAGTTCGAATTCTCTTAAGATAAAACAGGCTTGCAACATTGAAATCGGGGTATGCAAGAGGAAGAACATAATCAGCAGAAAGGAAATTATAATCCATTGAAAAAAGATCCTTGTAACCACGGGGGAAAGATATCCTGTTGCCATATAGTAATTTTACAGGATCCTGCTTCTCCTTTTCAAATCTGAATTTTATTCCATTATTAGCTAAAATTCCGGGGAAATACAATGAAGTTTTAAAAGATATTGCCGATCCGTAAATCACTTTATCAAAAGGAGCAAAAGAGTAATTCAAATCGATTGTCTGAGCCCACCTTGGGTATATATCCCGCATTGACGACCTCGAATAATTGGAAAAATAGAGCCTACCCGATAATATAGTCTGGCTGTAATCATAAGTGTCGTCTTCTTTTATATAAACGTAATCGTTTTGATAATGTGAAGTAATTGATGGCTGAAAATATTCAGAGAATCTACCCGAGGAGAAATGGAGAGGAATATAGACTGTATTTGAAAACCTTATTCCCGGCATAATTATGGAAGGATTGCCAGGTGCATCGAATTTAGTTATTCGTGGATCATCCCCATAGTCAATCTTGGACTCAATTACAGGATACCACCCTTTCCATGTTATTCTTGAATGAAACAGATGGTTTTTTTCCTGTGAGTATTCATAACCTATTGTTGAGGTTAGAGTGCTTAAATGATTCTGGGTCATGATTGAAACGCCAGGTCTGATAGATGCAGGATCGGACTGGATCTCTTCAATATCTGCATAAAATGGCATCCAGCTGTGAAATTTGAAAAGATGCTGCCATTTCCTGTACGGCTCAGATATATAATTTGCAACGGAGTTAGTATCTGTTGGCTGAGGCTTAATGTCAAAACGGTTTATCAGGAAAGATGCTGAGCTGCCATTTTCATTTACTCTGCCCGGTGCATCGGACAATCTGGTAGTGCAGATATTATTTCCAAGAAAAGTATAATCATTGAAAAAAACCATTTCCCCGTTAATTGAGAGATCACTTGCTCCAAATTTGGATCTGGTAAGAGCAGTGACCTTTTTCTCAGCTGTCTGCAGATAAATATTATCAGTACCCGACACTGAGCTGATAAAAAAGAGAGAATCATTTCTTAAAAATGAAGATTGAAGATCATCTCTGCCTGCCTCCACCAGAGTTAACCATGCCTGGGTTTTTAAATTGTACGACATAATTCCCTCCCCTGCTTCTGTTAAATAAATAACAGTAAGCATGTCGCTTTCGTCTGCCCATTGTGGATGTTGGAGATAAGCATTTCCGGGAGCCGGGAGAGATAGCAGAACAGTTCCGTTTTCAGCATCAAGAATGACAATGTTGTTCGTGTTTCTAATGGTGTTTTCAATTGCTGCTAACTTTCTGCCATCGGGAGAGACAGATGCTGCCAGGTACCTGGATCTCCGGAATAATCTGGTGATTTTTCCGGTATTAAGATTCATCACTTTTATTACGGAATAGTTCCTGTTTTCCCATCGGGGATCCGATTGGCTTTCAACCCATACGAGTTTGTTTTTTCCATATGAGATGAACCATGGATACAATTGACCGGGTGTATGAATTTTTTTTTCTGATTTTTCAGATGGTTTTATCAGCACAAATGATGGAGGAGCACTCAGTGAGGTTTTAATAGCAATTATGCTGTCGTTCCCTGCTAAAATCGGGGAATAATAATTTATATATTTCCCTTTCTTGTCGGGATTAAATGATTCATAAATACGGGTTTTGTCTTCTGAAACATCATTAATCCATATAGTCTTAAGGCTATCAAATGTCTCCTTAAAAAGTTTTTTTTTGGTTAAGCCGGCACTTTTGGAGAGGCTGATATTGGATGGGTTAAGAGTAAATGGCTGGTCTCCTGTATAATTGAGGACCCTGTTCCATATCTGAGTGTCGTACTTTGCCATGGCCCATGTTACCATCTGATAACCAAATTGATAATGATCGGGAATATAATCCATGTATGATCCGTTAAGGATCTTGTCGTACTTGTACATCCCTCCTTTTTCAACCGCTATTGCTTTTAGTTGTTTCTGGAATGATGGGCTACGTCCCCTTCCTGATTCAGTTAATGACGATTCGGCAAACACAGCTTCTCCCTCAAAGAACCATAAAGGTAATAAGGCAGCTACAATTCCGATCGACTGTTCTCCCAGAAATATGGACATTGCTCTGGTAAAACCTCTGTTTAATGATTCCATTTGTAGAACATGAGTCAGTTCATGTATGGCTAATTGTTTCTCATTGTCCAGGGGAATGGTGTTCTGTGCGGGTGTTGGATATATCTCCATCCGCCGTGGTGCCCAGGCAACATACCCGTTTGATTGAGTAGTAAGATTATGTATCACAACCGGAATTTTAAACTTCTTTTCAGGATAAAGGGCCCCTAGTTTTGAATATGCATCATCAAGTGCTTGTGCAAAAGCTACCCCACCCGTACCATAGGTTTTTGGATAAATCACCGTAAACCTGCCGGTCTTTATCTGCATCCATTTAACAGAAGAGGGATCCTCCCCGGTATCAAAGTATTGAGCTGAAGAAAACTGTGCCGGTAAAATAAATATGGTAGCAATAAAGATTAACAGAGATCTCATATCAGGAGCTATTGCTCAAAAATAGTAAAATTAGCGACCTTTTCACAGTTGAGGACAATATGAAAAAAATAAGTATTTTCGTGATCTGAATATGAACAGTATTTTCTGAAAAAGATAACATATAATGAAGAATTACAGACAGATTAACAATATTGCAGGGTGGGCGGTATTTCTTGTTGCTGCTATTGCATACCTAATGACGATTGAGCCTACTGCAAGTCTATGGGATTGTGGTGAATTCATAGCTTCTGCTTTTAAACTTGAAGTAGGCCATCCTCCCGGCAATCCGGTATTTATGGTTATTGCACGATTTTTTACTCTTTTTGCAGCGGGCGATACATCAAAAGTTGCAATGATGGTAAATGCAATGTCGGCACTGGCTAGTGCGTTTACTATTTTATTTCTTTTCTGGACGATTACTCATCTGGCAAGAAAAATTATCCTGAAGAATGATAATCAGTATACTGTAAGCAGGATCACAGCAGTAATAGCTGCTGGTATTGTAGGGGCTCTGGCATATACTTTTTCAGATTCCTTCTGGTTCTCGGCCGTTGAAGGCGAAGTATATGCAACATCTTCTCTATTCACTGCAGTTGTCTTTTGGGCGATCCTCAAGTGGGAAGATGTAGCTGAAGAAAAATTTGCCGACAGATGGATCATGCTGATAGCTTTCCTGATGGGGCTTTCCATTGGGGTTCATCTTCTTAATCTGGTGGCTATCCCTGCAATAGTACTGGTATATTATTTTAAGAAATTTGAATTTTCATGGAAGGGCTTATTAATCTCTTTGGCTACATCGGTAATTTTATTGGCGCTGCTGATGTATGGAATAATGCCAGGAGTTGTTACGATTTCTTCAAAATTTGACATGTTTTTCGTCAATACTATTGGTCTTCAAGCTAATATTGGAATGGTTTTTCATATGATCCTTTTAACTGTTCTATTTATTTTTGCAGTCAGATTATCGTTTTCATCAGCGAATACGACAAAAATCGCAGTTTTGTCTATATCGGCTCTTTTCTTCACCGGAATCTGGGTAATTTTCGGATCGGCTTTTCTTAATATCCTGATACTATTTATAATATCAGGATTTGTGTGGTACATGGCTGGTAAAAACAAGACCGTTCTAAATACTATTCTTACGGCAATAATGGTCATTCTGATAGGTTATTCTTCCAATGCGATTATTGTGATAAGGTCTTCTGCCGATACACCGCTTAATGAGAATAATCCTTCAAATCCCTTTAACCTTCTTTACTTTCTGAACAGGGAACAGTATGGTGAAAGACCTCTTTTTAGTGGTCCCTATTACAATGCTCCAGTCACTGAGTACATAGACGGAAAACCAAAATATGCTCTTGAGAATGGGAAGTATATTATTACCGGTCAAAATCTTGAAAGGGTATATGATCCGAGATTTATTACCCTTTTCCCCAGAATGTGGAGCGAACAAGCTGATCATGAGGAAGCTTATAAGGAATGGGGAAAGATCAAGGGTACCTCTGTGCAGGTTACAGACCAATCGGGTGAGAAGAAAGTCTTAAAAAAACCACGCTTTAGTGAGAATCTGAGATTCATGTTCTCCTATCAGTATGGATATATGTATTTCAGATATTTCATGTGGAACTTTTCAGGAAAACAGAACGATACGCAGGGGACAGGAGGTGCGGTAAGCGGAAACTGGATTACAGGTATAAATTTCCTGGATGGACCAAGGTTGGGGAGTGCTGATATGCCGGCTGATATGAAAAACGATACATCAAGAAACAAGTATTATCTTTTGCCATTTTTACTGGGGCTTGCAGGGATGCTATATCAGCTTAACCGCGATAACCGTAACTGGGGGATTATCCTCCTCCTGTTTATTATGACAGGTTTTGCAATTGTGTTTTATCTTAATCAATATCCAAATCAGCCCAGAGAGAGAGATTATGCATATGCCGGATCATTTTACTTCTTCTCGGTATGGATAGGCTTGGGTGTACTGGCACTGTTCGACTGGATATCAAAACTTACTGGTGATAAAATTGCGGCTCCAGTCGCCGGGTTATTGTGTTTTATTGCTGTCCCTGCCCTGATGGGATCTCAAAACTGGGATGACCACGACAGATCAGGTCGCTATCTGGCACGTGATGTAGCATTTAATTACCTGAACTCATGCGCTCCTAACTCTATTCTTCTTACGAATGGGGATAACGATACTTTCCCCTTATGGTATGCGCAGGAGGTAGAAGGGAAAAGAACTGATATAAGAGTATGCAACCTGATGCTACTAAATACCGACTGGTATATCAATCAGATGAAAAACAAGGCTTATGAGTCTGATCCACTTCCAATTACATTGCCGGTTAAAAAGTATTATGATGGGATCAATAACCAGATATTCATAGTCGAAAAGACAAAAGATCCTGTTGACATCTCAACCATTATAGACTGGGTTAACAGCGAAAACAAGGGTACGAAGATACAGGTATCTGCTACAGAAAGTTTCGATATAATACCATCAAGAACCATTAGAATTCCTGTTGATGCTGCCAAAGTAATTGCCTCTGGAACAGTTAAGCCGGAAGATTCTGCCAGGATTGTTCCATATATTGATATAAAGCTAAAGGGAAATTCAATTCTTAAGAGCCAACTTATCGTACTGGATATTCTGGCACATAATAACTGGGAACGCCCAATCTATTTTGTTACAGGTTACCATAACGATGCTTTTGGTCTGGAGGAGTATTTTCAGCTTGAAGGTCTTGCTTTCCGTCTGGTTCCGATAAAATCCACAAATAAAAGCTGGGTTGATTATGGCCGGATTGACACAGATATTTTATATGATAATATGATGAATAAGTTTGTGTGGGGTGGAGCTAAAGAGGAGGGAGTTAATATTGATTATAATCATAAGCGTACTATTATCGTAATTAAAGCAAGGTTAAATTATGCAAGACTTGCTAAAGCTTTGGCTAACGAAGGGAAGAATGAAAAAGCTCTGAAAGTACTTGATTATTGTATGGAAACATTCCCTTTGGCAAAAATCTCATATGATCCCTATATGGCTGACATAATTGAAGCCTATTTTGCAGCAGAAGATACCGAGAAAGCTATTTCGATGACCGGGGCATTCTGTGATTTTTATTATGAGCGACTTAACTATTACTTAAAACAAAATTCTTATATTATCAGTTCAGCAGAATTTGAGATTCAGACAGCTATTCAGTACACTTCGAGGGTTGCTAATGCCTGCTCTGCAAACGGAAAACCGGAAATGGCAGAAGAGATAAATAAGAAACTTGAGGATTATTACGGTAATTATGTATCCAAACTAAGACCTGCTGCAAACTGAATAAACAAGATCAGTATGTAATGTGAACGGTAGTTTTTGTTTGAAGGTATTTTTCAAGAAGGAAAAAAATCTTTTCCGGATAAATAGGTTTTAATACATATTCATTGCATCCTGCAATATAAGCTTCGGATTTGGCCTGTTCCGATGAATATGCAGTAATCATGATTACAGGGGTGTTTTTTCTCTCTTTCCGGAATATTCTTATGCATTCAATCCCATTAATATGCGGAATAAGAAAATCCATGAAAACCAGATCAATAACATTATTACCCTGACTTAAATAATCGACAAATTCTTTTCCTGTACGAAATATTTTAACATCAGCACCTGAATTTTTTAGGAGAGTTTCGTAATACCTGATTGAGGGCAGATCATCTTCAATAATAACTATATTTTTGTTGGAAAGATCTAAATTACTGATATTCAGTGTCATGATTGGGTTCGTTTAAGATAGTATAAAAATACGACAAGAAATGGATAGAGAGCCTGCTTATTGACTCAGTTATTAACATTTTATCAACAATGTATTAGTTGGTATGTTAGAGGATATTTGTTTTCTTGAATAAAATTGTGCAATTTCGTATTGATAAATCCGAAAAATCATGTTAAAACAAATTCGTTTTGTCAGAACTTCAATTTTTTCAATAGGCTTGCTATTAATTATTAATTGCTCATACAGTCAGGGAGGATTTGATAATCCCACCAGAGCATTATATATTTTTGACCTGGTAGGAAAATATGTTAATTTCGGGCCAGATTTTGCCGATTCATCATCTTTTAAAATTGGTGTTTTAGTAGGAGATTATGATTTAATTAATGAAATGGCAAATCTTGCTAGAACACGAACCAAAATTCAGGATAAACCGGTTTTGGTTATGGGATTTAAAAGGTTGGAAAGCCTTACACATACGCAGGTCCTTTATGTAAATAAAAATGCCGGCTTTGATCTTGAGAAAATTAAAGCCAAAATTGCAGGGCAACAGACAATGCTTGTAACTGAAGGTTATGAATTCAGGGAGTCTATGATAAATTTCATCGTAGTGGACGGCAAACCTCAATATGATATAAATGAAGATTACATTAAGAAAGAAGGCATGTCGGTACCACAGACCCTGCTTTTTACAGCTATAAAGACGAAGGAGGATTGGCAGAATCTTTTTGATATTGCCAGCAAGGAAATAGAGGTTCAGAAAGAGACTATCAAGCAGCAACTCGAATTAATCGATATTCAGAAACAAGAGATAATTAAACAAAAAGCATTGCTCGACAGTCTCGATAAAGAGATAGTTAAAAAAGAAAAGACTCTTAATGAAAAACAAAAGATTCTTGACAAGCAGTTCGCTCAGATAAATAAACAACAGGGTGAAATATCAATACAAAAAAAGACCATTATAGCTCAGCAGAAAGAGGTACAGATACAAAAAGATACCCTGACGAACCAGAAGGAAAAAATATCACTCCAGATTGGCAGAATGGAAGAACAGTTGACGAAGATTGGAGAGCAGGAGAGTAAAATAAAGGTCCAGCTGGCAACACTTGAAAAGCAAAAACTCATACTCTATTTTGTCCTTTTCGCACTTCTTCTTGTCAGTTTCCTTGGTTACTATATCTACAGAGGGTATAAAATAAAGAAAGAGGCAAATATCAGACTGGAGGAAAAGAACAGAACAATTTCATTACAAAAAGATGAGATTGAAGAGCAAAGAGATCTTGCTGCTGCTCAAAGAGATCAGATCGCATACCAGAAAAAGCATATTACTGACAGTATCATGTATGCCAAGAGGATACAAACAGCCTTACTTCCATCTCTTGAGCTTTTCAGTGATAAGCTTGAACACTTTGTATTATACAAACCTCTTGCAATAGTAAGTGGTGATTTTTATTGGGTTAGCACCCAGGACAATTTACAGATAATAATAGCTGCAGATTGTACTGGCCATGGTGTCCCGGGCGCTTTTATGAGTATGCTGGGTGTTACAATGCTGAACGAAATAGTGAATGGCAAGCATATCCTGATGCCTGACCAGATTATTGAAAACCTCAGGCAGGGGGTTATTAAATCTTTAAATCAGGTTGCCGAAGAAGATAGTATTAAGGATGGGATGGATATTGCAATATGCGTTGTTGACTTTGATAAAAATATACTATGGTATGCCGGTGCCAATAATCCACTTTACCTTGTAAGAGGCGGCGAACTTATTCATTACAGGGCTGATAAGATGCCTGTCGCAATTCATTACAGGATGGGGCCATTCACATTACATCAGATTGAACTTCAGAAAGATGATGCATTTTATCTATTCTCCGATGGCTATGCTGATCAGTTTGGAGGACCAAAGGAGAAGAAGTTCATGACAATGAAGCTTAAAGAGACCCTTGTGGCAATGGCCGGATTGCCAATGCTTCAACAGGGTGAACAATTAAATGAGATATTTGAGGCGTGGCGTGGTGACAACCCCCAGATCGATGATGTAATTTTAATAGGAGTGAGATACTAGCGGCATTCGTATGTTGTAATATCCCCGGACAAAGGATTGGTTACAGATGGCGTTGCCTGAATCGTAATGAGATCAGTGCCACAATATTCTGTGTCAGAACCAGAGTTTACTATGTCCCCGCTACTGTCTCGGGTAACTAATTTGCATACTTTACAATCACTCAGGGCTTCACAGGATGTAGCAGCCCATACAACGAATAGAAATGCTGCTCCGAATAATAGTTTTCTTTTCATCCGTACAAAATTATTTTTAAAATGTCGGATAGAGCTCGCATGTTGATTTTGTTCATGCAAGTTTGTGTTTTTAGCTAAACATGCCCGGTTCATAATAGATAGATTTCACCTCAAATATACTAAAACAGTTTACTTAATAGAGCAGAATTGGAATAAAAAGGTTGCATAAATGAAATATTGAAGAGACTGATGCATCAATTTGTAAAATAGTAAGTCATTTTAACAGGAATGAAAATATTAATAACTTGCAGAAAAAAATTATCATCATGGAAGATTTAAAAATGAAAAAACATGTGACCGTGGTTGGAGCTATTCATATCGGCTTCGGAATCCTCGGCCTGATAGGAGCCGTTGCCGTGTTCTTTGCTCTGAGTTTTGCCAGAGGATTTGTGCCGGATGAAGAGGTACCAACGATAGTATTGAAATTCTTATCTCTCAGTCTTCCACTACTTATAGGGTTTATGTCAACACTTGGTCTGGTTGGTGGTATTGGTCTTCTCTCATATTTGCCATGGGCAAGATACCTTATAATAATTGTTGCAGCACTCGGTTGCCTCAACATCCCCATCGGAACACTAAAAGGGGTCTACTCATTATGGGTTTTATTGCAGGATGATACCGTTAAAATGTTTGAAAAGAAATAGATTATTATAAAATAATCGCATTAGAGACGTTCAATTTGAACGTCTCTACTTATTTTTGTTAGTGAATAAACTATAGTTCTATGGCTGACGATAATAAGATCATATTTTCGATGTATAGGGTTGGGAAAACATTTCCACCTCACAGACAAGTACTTAAAGACATTTCCCTGTCGTTTTTTCTTGGAGCAAAGATCGGAATAATCGGTTTGAATGGTTCAGGAAAATCTACTCTTCTGAAGATAATTGCTGGTCAGGAAAAAGAATACCAGGGAGAAGTCACCTTTCTTCCGGGCTATTCTGTCGGACACCTTTCACAGGATCCGCTCCTTGACGAGAGTCGCATTGTAAGGGAAATTGTTGAGGAGGGCGTTAAGGATATAATGGAGATAATAAAAGAATATGAAGAGATAAACAATAGTTTTGGAAAACCGGAGGTTTATGAAAACCCCGATAAGATGGAGCAGCTTATGGACAGACAGGCTGTTCTGCAGGAAAAGATTGATTATCAGGATGGCTGGAATATTGAACATAAACTTGAACGTGCAATGGATGCCCTGCGGTGCCCTGAAAGCGATGAAAAAGTGAATGTCCTTTCGGGAGGAGAACGCAGAAGGGTCGCATTATGCCGGTTGCTTTTGCAGCAGCCCGATATTCTACTTCTTGATGAGCCTACAAACCATCTCGATGCAGAGTCGGTTCAATGGCTCGAAACAACACTTAAACAATATCATGGTACGGTTATATGTATAACTCACGACAGGTATTTTCTCGACAATGTTGCTGGCTGGATACTGGAACTTGACCGTGGAGAAGGAATTCCATGGAAAGGAAACTATTCTTCCTGGCTTGAACAGAAAGCAAAAAGACTTGAGATAGAAGAGAAGGGAAATGTCAAACGAAGGAGAATACTTGAGAGGGAGCTCGAATGGGTCAGGATGTCTCCCAAAGCACGCCGTGCAAAGTCCAAAGCAAGACTTGGCGCTTATGAAAGCCTTCTTAATCAGGATGTTAAGCAGAAGGAAGACAAACTTGAAATATTTATTCCAAACGGACCCAGGCTCGGTGACAAGGTCATAGAAGCCAAGGCAGTTACAAAATCATTTGATGATAAATTATTGTTTGAAGGTCTGGAATTCAATCTGCCTCCTAATGGTATAGTAGGAGTTATAGGCCCCAATGGTGCAGGTAAAACAACTCTTTTCAGAATGATTATGGGACAGGAAGGTGCCACAAATGGGACATTTAAAATTGGAGAAACAGTTACGCCTGGGTATGTTGACCAGGCACATGCAGCAATTGATCCTTTGAAGACAGTTTATGAAGTGATTTCCATGGGACGGAATGATGTAATGGTTGGAAACCGTCTGGTTAACGCAAGAGCATATGTTGCGCGTTTTAACTTCACAGGAGCCGATCAGGAAAAGAAATGTGGTGTACTGTCAGGTGGAGAGAGAAACAGGCTTCATCTGGCTCTTACACTTAAATCAGGCGCAAATGTCTTGCTCCTCGACGAACCAACAAACGATATTGATGTAAATACTCTGAGAGCCCTCGAAGAGGGACTTGAAAACTTTGCAGGATGTGCTGTAATAATATCTCACGACAGATGGTTCCTCGACAGGGTTACAACTCATATGCTGGCATTTGAAGGTAACTCCAAAGTGGTATGGTTCGAGGGAAATTACTCCGAATATGAGGAGAACTACAAAAAGAGAGTCTCTGATACAACTCCAGCAAGAATAAAGTATAAAAAGCTGATATAGAATGGGGGGCACAACGGTACAAGGGCGCAAAGGCTCAAAGGCGTTACGGCTCAACAGTAAATGAAAATGAAAACCTGAATCTGACCTATGCCAGATCTGACGCACAGGTTTTTTCTTCTTATATGAATTCAATTGGCGATGCGCGGTGCAACTGAAGAAAAAGCACTGGCACAGCTATCCCGCAGTTCAGGAGTACATGTTATGGCATCTTCGGAAAGCGATCAACAATCGGCTGAGATAAAAAGCCTGGGGCATGGTGTTTTCACATATGTTTTGCTCGAAGCATTGAATGGTAAGGCAGACGGCGCTCCTGCCGATTCCAAAATTACAGTTTATGAGATCAAATCATATATCGACGATCAGGTTCCTGAAATATCATATAAATTAATACGTCATAAACAGTTTCCAAGTACCTTTTCGATAGGTCACGACTTCCCGATAGCATTGTTTTAGAAACCCGAAACAATTTGGACCTCTGCTGACTGTAGTGATAACGCCAACTCACCAGAGCGGGGAAATGAATTAACGCCTGCCAATCTTTTTTGTTCTTATATTTAGTTTTCTCTGATACTTAGCTGAATAGAAGTATTTATTTTTCCCCAGGTGAGCCAGATCACAGGATGAATCAGGGGTGTTAGTGAAGTGCTTGCTCTTTCTTGCTGAAGCACAGCCGGTACAAGTCAAAAAAATAATTAAAAAAAATATAAATGCATATTTAATTATTCGGATCGCTTTATACATAATCGTATTAATCTATTAATTCAACCGTCAATTTACAACATTATTGAATAAAACAAAAACAATGATTCATTTAACTGCCCGGATTAATTCCGGGATGACAGATCCCTGATACTTCTGCTCCATCTCAACTTTAAAATCTCAAGAACCACTGAAAATCAACAGTGCTAATTCCATCTACCTGGGTTAATTCCTGGGTGGGTGGTACTTAGCCTTTGGTAAATGATGGATTGAAATATAATTGTATTTCGATAAATCAAGTTGTAAATTTGATAGCAGAAATGAAAATCAGGAATAGATTTGTATATATATACTTAGATATCGGGAGTATATGTGTAATAATGCATATACTCTATTACGTTCTATGCTATTCTCCCTGTTTTCTAATTTTCCGGATGGTTCCTTAACTTACAAAACCCTTAAAAGATCTATATGATCCAAACCCGTCAAATAACTATCATCATGTTTACTGATTTCACCAGGTACATCTCCTTTTTAAAAGGAGTAACAAAACATGCACTTCTTTTCTTGGCAGGTTGCTTTTTATTGGGCAGTGCTCTAGGCCAGTCATCCAATCTTTTTGATTCCGATGAAGTAATGGAGTTGACTTTGCGAGGCGACTTGAAGGCGGTATTCAAGGATCGTGGAGATGATCCCCAATACCACCCTGCAACTTTACACTATCAGGCTGATCAGAATGCGATTAAAATCCCCATTGAAATAAAAACCCGGGGGCACTTTCGTAAGATGGCTATCAATTGCAGTTATTCTCCTATATTACTGAATTTTGCAAAATCGTCTACCCCAAAAAGTTCTGTCTTTAAGGACCAGGACAAAGTGAAGTTGGTGACACCTTGCCGGAGTGATCAGTACGTTATACATGAATACTTAGTTTACAAATTGTATAATCTTATCACACCAAAGAGTTTTAAGGCCAGGCTGGTGAAGGTCATCTATCAGGACACAGTAAAAAATAAAAGCTCAGATCCCTATTACGGAATTCTGCTTGAAGAAGAAGCGCAGATGGCCATGCGAAATCTGTCCCGCTCTTTGGAGAAAATTGGCCTACGTCCTGAGAAAACTCAAAAAGGGGACTTTTTGAAAATGGCCGTTTTCGAATACATGATCGGGAATACTGACTGGTCAGTACAGTTCCAGCAAAATATTAAGCTGATCACTGTTGATTCCACGAGCTTGCCTACTACAATACCTTATGATTTTGATCATGCCGGAATTGTGAGGGCACCATATGCCAAGCCGGCAGAGGAACTTCAAATGAGCTCTACCTTACAGAGAAGATACAGGGGCTATTGTATACCGGAGATGAATCAATTCACAGAGGTATTTGAAACCTTCAACCAACTTAAAGATGATTTTTATGCACTCTACGAAGGCAACCCATTATTAACCAGTAGCTACCAAAATCAAACGCTTAAGTTTCTTGACCAGTTCTATGAAACTATTAACGATCCGAATAAAGCGCTGAAGGAATTTAGTTACCCTTGTGATAGATCCGGGACCGGGAATATTGTGATCCAGGGATTGAAAAAAATTGAATAGGCATATTTTCCTTTTTATTCTTCTTTTATTTACGATTTCAGATTCAAAAAGTTTATCACCCTACGCTGATCCCCCATCAAAAGTAGCTGTGCGTACCCTTGTGCGTTGACTCCAGGAGGCATTATCTTCTACTGTCTGGCACTCTACTATTAAACTGTTATCAGAAGGGTTTAAATCATCAACGTTATTCTGACGTACAAGTTTATTTGATAATTTATCAAAATGCTCCAAAGCATTAATACGGCCATATAAAACACATGTTTCTAGTTGTAATATATCCTAACTATATACAGGAAAGTATCAATTATGCAACTTTGGGACCTTGGGAGGTCAAAAATAGAATTGTTTATAATAACACTTATGTTTATTTTTGTTTTAGATGTAAGCACGTTATTGTAAATAATATTTACATTTTGGCAAGTCTCATCCCAGGGTACGAATACGATATATTCATCAGCTACCGACAGAAAGACAACAAGCATGACGGATGGGTGACTAAGTTTGTTGATAATCTTAAGGGAGAGATTGAGGCAACTTTTAAGGAAGATATCTCAGTATATTTCGATGAAAATCCACATGATAGATTACTTGAAACACACAATGTTGACAAGAGTCTTGAAGACAAACTGAAGTGTCTCATATTTATCCCTATACTATCCCAAACCTATTGCGATCCCAACAGCTACTCATGGAAATATGAGTTCCTGCCAGAATATAATAAGAGAGAGTAAAATCCGGCAGCATGGAAGACTAAGAAAATGGCTTGGAGAGCAGGGGATGCTGTAAATTTATCCTCTTAAGCCATTAATAATGAAACACTAAACTAAAATATTTCGACCCGATATAAATTTTAAGGAGGATCATGTATGGCTGAAAACAAAAATGTTGGATTTTTAAAGATTGTTTTAATAATCTATGCTGTAGTTTGTCTGGCTTATGGCATTGGTTATTTGTTGGCACCTAATTTTCTGGTGAATATGTCTGGAGGATCACCAGTGTTTCATGGCTGGCTACGATGGTCAGGTGGCGTAATTATTGCCCTTGGAATAGGCGCCATCCTGGTATATCTTAATCCACAAAACCAGGGTATATTTGTGACAACAATTACTTTAGGATGTCTACTCTGTGCTCTTGCATTGTTGTGGGGATGGATTGATTCTGAAGAAGGAGCAAATGACTGGTTTACTGCTTTACCAACAATTATTTTATTTGCACTTACAATTCTATTATGGTTTAGCAGAGCTAAAGCAAAAGAAATTCTGTATCCTAAAAAAGATTAGAAACATCTGATTTTTAGTATTTAATTGAATTGTTAAGAGTATTCAATTTTAAAACCTGGTTATATATTGTAGCCAGGTAACCCGGGGCGAAATATTTTTCTTTCAAATCAGTCATAAAAAGCCCTCTACATCAGATAGGCCGATAAATGCCGTTACATACCGGCTGAATCTGCCAAAGCTTATTGTCCATACCGACCATTATCAGTGGCAATTTCCTTGTCAAAGTTTTTACAATTCCCCATCCCAATGCCTCCTAAATGATTCAAATTCAATAATATGAACTTAAATATATAATAAAATGTTTAGATATATGAAATCTAATCAAACAAATCTAGAATATCATAATTGAATCAATTATTGAGAACTTGTGGCATAAACAATTTGAGATATTTAATATTACTTTAACTATGTAGAGAACTTTAAGAGTTTCTCTAACCTTCAATTATTCTAATCTCTTCCTCAGTCAAACCATAGTGATCTCATATAGTTTATTTTAGGTTATAAAACTAACCAGTGTCTCATCAATCCGGGAAGTGGTTGGGAATATTGATACTAAATATTTATTATTATTCTAATATACAGCACTTTAGCTCATCACTCTAAGGGTCATATGGGAACGTCAAAGTCATTTTTCATTCATCAAAAAGTCAGTCAGTTCTGACAGACTTAATTTGAACAAGAATACAGTCTAATTAATATAATAATCGCAATATTTTCCTGATTTGTAGATTTCTCAATTTCACTTGAATTCTAAAATATTGATATTATGTTTGTTATGTTTCTGTTTTACATATAAATAGTTATAATATTTTTTTTGCTTTATAGAGAAATAAGATTTAAATTTGGTTAATGACTAAGCAATTTTAAGTTTTACATGAATCAAGCAAGAATACAGTTTTTTTTACTCAAGTCAATAATGAATCTCTTACATAAATAAAAAATCCTTTGTACATAATTATTGAAGGTAAATTATACTATATAGCTTTTTACAAAACATGCTTGAATATAAATTATACACAATTTAGGGATACACATACTTTTAGTGTCAATAGAGCAAAGGATTAAAATATAAGATAACTATTAATAAAATTACTTTAATGAAAAGAATTACTGAATTTTTGGTTCTGATACTTATCGCATTTCTATTAACAAATTGTGCTGATTATACCGATGGTCCTCATCCTACTGTTAATTCGGCTGTAGAAAATTTAAATGAATATCCTGATGGATTTTTTCCTGCTGAAGAAGCCTTTATACAGGTTACTGTTGATGGAAGCACATTGACTTCACCAACTGTTAAAGCTAAAGTTGACATTGTATTCATTTTGGATCGATCCGGTAGTATAGAAGGGACCGATCCAAATGAAGTGAGCAAACAAGTGATCGAGGAAATATTACCAACATTGAATCCTTCACAACACCGAACCAATGTGGTAACTTTCAGTGATGAGGCAAGATTTGTTTGTAATGATATTACTACTTTATCCACAAACTTTAGTGGCTTGTCAACTTGTTTACATAATATAGCGTCACCAACAGGATTTACCAATATTGCAGCTGCAATGAGTCTTGCAAATACTACCTTAAGTACAACTGGTGCCAATCATCGAATTGCTATTCTTTTTACCGACGGTTATCCAGAGTCAGAATCTTCTTATGGCTATGATATGGATCAAGATACTTATATCACAAATACAATTATTCCAGGTGCCATTTTGAAGGATATTGCGTATTATGTTGTTTACCTAAATTCCGATACCCATATTCAACCTGGTTCTGTTGAAGAATCAAATGTTACTTCATTGATTTCCAATATATGTTCTCGAACAGGAGGTCAAGGTTATACTATAGATAATGTAAACCAATTACAAGGCATCTTTAATGATATAATTGAGGATAATGAAAACAGCCTTTATCTTAAAAATGTTAGCATGAATCTTCACATTAATGATGCATATACATTAGTAAATACATCGAGTTACATAACCACTGGGTTAACATATCAGGTTAATGGAAACCAAATTACAACAAACCCTATATCCAGCTTACCTCAAAATCAAAGAATATCTTTAACTTTTAAAACTACTGCATTAGAACCTATTCCACCTGAAGCCGAGGTGTTGAGTACAAATATCCCGATATTTACTGGTAATGCAAAAATACTTTATGATCTTGGTGATGGAGTTCAACAATCTGAAGTTGTTCCTCAAATATCCATCAAGTGGATAAAACCGCCAATGGTTCTGGTTAAAAAAATTATTGAACCCAGCGCAAGGCAAATGACCATAAAAGTAATTAACTACATTAGAGATACTGAAATAAGTGATATTTCTTTATGGGAGATTGTAAGCAGCAATATGGAAATCAAATTAAATACCTGTAATCCTATACCAAATCGTATTTTTAGTCCTAGTTATAAATCAAATAATACATTCGACTATATTCCGGAGATGCTTTATTACAAACTTGGAAAGCTTAATACCTTTGAGACTGCAATAGTAAAATTTAATTTTAGTTATTATGGCAGCACTGAGGGTACAGTTGCAACTGATTTAATGAAGCCTTCGGCAACGTTACTCTATACACTCCCAGACGGAACCAGAAAAGAACTTCAGTTTGTTGAACAATGTGGAGATAATAATGAATGCTGGCAAGGTGAAAGAACAATTAATGCTGCAGAATATGCATTGGAAGATGAAATCCTATTACCTGATTTTAATATTGATTCTCCTAGTTATCAACCACAAAAAGAATATGAATTTGATTTACCAATAGCAATGAATAATCACATATGGAATGATTCTCAACATAATGGTTGGTTGCCATCGGCTTCAGCCGAAGTATTTACCAATCCAGATCCCTTTTATATCGAAAATAAGAACAGAGTTTGGTTTCATATAGATCAGTCTGGTAATGGTGCGTCCAATGCTAACCTGATTGTAAAGTTATACATAAATGATGAATTCAGCTTTTCATATTCAGATTATACAGATGATGGCTGGATATTACTTGGTCAAAAGGAGCTGCCCACAGACAATGAAATAATAATTGATTTTATTGAATTCAATCCCCAGGAGGTATTATCAGGTGATATGTATGATCTTTTCTTTGGACTAGAAAAAGCATGCTATAAGCTTGTTATCGATTATCCAGGTGAAGAACTTCGTAAAAACAACAATGTTGCATTTAAAGAAATCAGAATAGTAAATGAATAGATTGAATAGGAATAAAAGACATTAATATTACATATAAGGCATTTGGCAGATAGTTCTAAAAATGAATATGATAATCATTGAAAGTCGAATCACCCTATATTCAATTCGTCAAAAAATAAAATCATATTACCACCAAATAAGCCACCAATAATTACAAAACCCGCTGATTATCAGCGGGTTTATTGTTTAATCTGAGGTCAGTAGCGGATTCGAACGGTAATAGATCCTTTTAAAATGAAACAATGGTTTGAGTTAAATGCCCTTTGTTTAGTTATGTATGCAAATTTCAAACTTAATACCAAATTGTAAATGGTAAATAACAATGTCGGTTTTTTAGCAAATAAGAATGTAGGTTTTTAAAATCTTTCCTCTTTTTCCCTTGAAACATTTTTGTAAAAAGTAAATCAGTACTTATCAGGATTGATTTACTGGTTTATCGGGATAATTGCTGCAATAGGGTTATTTTAATCCTATTAACTAACCAACAGCAATTATCTTATGAGAAAATTAATGCAGAAGTTGATTATGTATTATGCTGTATTGAACGTGTATAACTCAAACATATAAAGACCTAAGGCGACACCTTATACCTTATATCCTTTCAGACAGGATTGTATTGCAGACATTGAAATCAAAAAGGTGTCGACTTTTTCAAGTTTCTTTGGTGGCCTGAGACTGTTGTCAAATTACCAGTTCCAGGAGGTCATAACCTTATTATATTAGATACTAATAAACCAATAGATTAAATCCTTCCTAAAATTTGGGCTAATTTTAATTTGTATAGTATCTAATTATTTCTGAAATTTGATCTTGCGACACCCCACCACATCCTTTAGCACTAGGAATGCAGCGAGACATATTTATTCCAATGGGGTGTCGCTTTTTAATAGTTTAATCTATTCTTTGGCAATATAATTTCTATAAATAGTTTTATAATGAAAAATAATATTCTTTTGGTACTATTATTCTTCCTTATCCCCATTATAATTAATGGGCAAACTCAGGAAGCCACAACCTCAGATGGTAAGAAAATAATTTTAAATGCTGATGGTACATGGAAATTTGCTGAGGTTAAAAAAGATTCTAGAATGACTGGGGGCACCGGTAGCGGAACAGGGGATGTCGGAGTATCATACAATCTCGCAGGAAGAGGTTTTCAGAAACTCCCTTCACCTAAATATGATTATCAGGGCGAAGGAAGAGTTGTGGTTGAAGTAAGTGTTGACAGATCAGGTAAGGTTATTCAGGCTGTTGCTGGCACAAAAGGATCAACCACGCTTGATGATTATCTGCTTAAAGTCACCAAAGATGCTGCAATGGAGGCTCAATTTGAATCCAAACCCGATGCTCCACTGATTCAGAAAGGTACTATTACCTTTAATTTTATCCTAAAATAGCTCAGAATCCAGTTCAGGAGAATAGCCTGATTGCATAGTCGATTGCCCCGATATATTTGATGAAATACAACATTACTGTTGCAGCGAAACATTGACTAAAAACGGGGTGTCGCTTTTTTAATACCCCATCAATGATTGTTTAACCGGTATTGGAAAAACTTTACTACTTTTAGTCTTCCAATGTCAAAAACCTAACCTAGTACAATGTCTGAAAACAATAAGATTGAAGCCACCCTCTGGAAAACAGCCGATAAGCTACGTAATAATATGGATGCCGCCGAGTACAAACATGTAGTATTAGGCTTGATTTTCTTGAAGTATATCTCAGATTCATTTGAAGAACTATATAATAAACTTAAATCTGAAAGTGTAACAACAGGTGCAGATTCTGAGGATAAGGATGAGTACACAGCTGAACGAGTATTCTACGTACCTCCATCAGCCAGGTGGTCATGGTTGCAAAAAAGAGCCAAGCTACCAACAGTTGGAAAGGATATTGACGATGCTATGGATTTAATTGAGAAGGACAATGCAAGTCTAAAGGGAGTTCTACCAAAGGACTATGCTAGGCCGGCACTTGATAAGCAGAGACTAGGTGAGTTGATAGACCTGATAGGTTCAATTACTTTAAGTGGAAATGGAACTGGCAATAGAAAGGGTCGAGATGTTCTGGGTTTTGTATTTGAATACTTCCTCGGACAGTTTGCTGATGCTGAAGGTAAGAAAGGTGGTCAGTTCTATACACCCCAGAGTATTGTGAAGTTACTTGTTGAGATGTTGGCCCCTGAGGCAGAGAAAAGGGTATATGATGGATGCTGTGGTAGTGGTGGCATGTTTGTACAGAGTGAGAAGTTCATTGAGCTACATGAACACCGTAAGGGCAAGATTAGCATATTCGGTCAGGAGAGTAACCCCACTACATACAAACTTGCAAGGATGAATCTTGCCATTAGAGGTATTGAGGCAAAAATTGAATTAGGAGACACTCTTCTGATGGATAAGCTCCCTGATATTAAAGCTGACTATATCTTGGCCAATCCTCCTTTTAATGTAAGTGACTATCAGATTCAGAAGGATGATCACCGGTGGAAATATGGAGTTCCTCCTCCTGGTAATGCTAACTATGCTTGGCTCCAACATTTCATTAGTAAGCTGGCTCCGGGAGGAACAGCCGGGATTGTCTTGGCTAATGGAAGTATGAGTAGTGATACTAACACAGAGGGGGAAATCCGAAAGAACCTTATTGAAAATGATCTTGTGGATTGTATGGTGGCATTACCTACACAACTATTCTACAATACCCAAATACCAGCCTGTCTCTGGTTTCTTGCAAGAAACAAAACCAATGGCAAGTATCGGAACAGGTCCGGTCACCTTCTTTTTATAGATGCACGTGAGATAGGAACAATGATTAACAGGAGGCAGAAAGAGTTGACTGATGAGGATATTGCTAGTATTGGAGACATATACCATAACTGGAGAAGCAAGGAATGGGAGAGTAAATACAAGGATGTTCCAGGACTATGTCAGTCAGTAGCGTTAGATGTTGTGCGTAAAAACAACTTTGTACTCACTCCAGGGAGGTATATAGATTTTAAAGAAGAGGTAGATGATGGAGAGGCGTTTGAGGAGAAAATGAAGAAACTCACATCTGACCTAAGGGGACAATTAATCAGGGCCAAAGAGCTTGATACTGAAATATCAAAAAATTTGTCCTCTGTTGGGTATAATCTTTAATAAAGAATATTAATGATTGAAGGATGGAGAACATATAGAATTGAAGAGCTTGCTGAGAAAGTAGGTATAGGACCATTTGGATCATCAATTAAAGTAGAGACATTTGTGGAGGATGGTATTCCTATCATAAGTGGTTCAAGTTTAAAGAATAATAAATTAGAAGATGGGAAATACAATTTCGTGACCATAGATCATGCAAATAAATTAAAGAATGCAAATGTTTTTAGAGATGACGTGATTTTTACTCATGCCGGAAATATTGGATCTGTAGTTTACATTCCTAATAATTCATGTTATAAACGATATATTCTCTCTCAAAGACAGTTCTATTTAAGGTGTAATAAAGAATTGTTACTTCCTGAGTTTATAGCTTATTTTTTTAAGACATATCTGGGTCAAAAGAAACTATTAGCAAACTCGTCATCTGTCGGGGTTCCTTCAATTGCAAGACCGGTTACATATCTAAGAGGACTTGAAGTAAGTATTCCAATGGTTGCTGAGCAGAAAAGGATTACCTCCATCCTCTCATCTCTTGACGACAAGATTGAACTCAACCTCCAGATGAACAAAACACTTGAAGCCATTGCCCAGGCTATCTTTAAAGAGTGGTTTGTGGATTTCCGGTTCCCTGGGTTTGATAATGAGTTGGTGGATGGGTTGCCAAAGGGTTGGAGAAAAGGGAAACTACTGGAATTATTTCAACTGCAAAGAGGATATGACTTACCAGCGATTTCAAGGATAGGGGGTGAGTTCCCTGTTGTAGCAGCAAGTGGTATTTCGAGTTACCACAATGAATTCAAGGCGTACGGACCTGGAATAACCACAGGCCGCAGTGGTGTTATCGGAAATGTCTATTATATTATTGGCAATTTCTGGCCTTTAAATACTTCATTATTTATTAAAACGTTCTTTCAATCAACACCCTTACATGCTTACCATGTTTTAAAAAGCATAAACCTTCTCAATTTAAATGGAGGTTCTGCGGTTCCCACTCTCAATAGAAACGATGTACATGGGTTAGATCAAATCATACCTCCAAAAGAAATAATAAATCGATATGAAGTTTTGGCATCATCATTGTTTGCTAAAATCTTTCAAAATTCCAAAGAGAATCAAACACTTATTCAAATCAGAGATACTATTCTTCCAAAGTTAATGACAGGCAAAATAAGAGTTGCATAAAAAACTTTACAATGCGGACCATAACCGAAAATGAAACCGAATATATCTGTCTGGACTATCTGAAAAACCTTGGGTATAGTTACGCTCTTGGTCCAGATATATCACCTGACGGTCTGTTTTGTGAAAGGCAATATATTGATGTGGTACTGGCGACCAGACTTAAAAATGCTATTGACAGGCTAAATCCACTTATCTCAGCTGATGCAAGAGAGGAGGCATGGAAAAAGGTTTTACGAACATCAAGCCCAAACTTGCTAATCAATAATGAAACATTTCACCAGTACTTAACTGAAGGCATTGATATTGAATTCAGAAAGGATGGAAATATCAGAGGTGATAAGGTATATCTAATTGATTTCAATAACCCAGAAAGCAATGAGTTTCTAGCAGTCAATCAATTTACCATAATTGAAAATAACAACAATAAGCGTCCTGATATAGTCTTGTTCATAAATGGCCTGCCCCTAGTGGTAATTGAACTGAAGAATCCTACTGATGAGAAGGCAACTACTAGAGCAGCCTTCAATCAGCTTCAAACCTATAAACACCTTATTCCATCACTTTTCACTTATAATGCTCTGTTGATAGCCTCAGATGGGTTAAATGCCAGGTGTGGAACTCTTACCAGCGACTGGAATAGATTTGTCCCTTGGAAGTCAAAAGATGGGAGAACAACTGCAGAATCAACTGCGCCTCAGATAGAGATAATGTTTAAGGGAATGCTGAATAAATCTACCCTTCTTGACCTTATCCGGCATTTCATTGTATTTGAAAAGAGCAAAGACCAAACCCTTAAAAAAGTTGCAGCATATCACCAGTATTATGCAGTAAACAAAGCTGTAACGACTACCACTACTGCATCAGCAACTACCGGAGATAAACGAGCCGGAGTAATCTGGCATACCCAGGGAAGTGGTAAAAGTCTCTCAATGGTATTCTACACCGGCAAACTTGTACTATCTCTCGATAATCCTACCATAGTAGTACTTACCGATAGGAATGACCTAGATGATCAGTTATTCGATACGTTTACCGGATGCAGACAGTTGTTGAGGCAAATACCAGTGCAGGCAGAGAACAGACAGCATCTCCGGCAGTTACTTAATGTTGCTTCCGGGGGAATAGTTTTTACCACTATACAGAAGTTCTGGCCGGTGCTTGACAAAGGAGAGGTATCAATTAGTGAGGAGTCTGATCCGATTGAAGAACCAAACCCCGACCTCTATTTTGTAAAGAATAAACCGCTAAGTGAGCGAAGGAATATTATTGTTATTGCTGATGAGGCGCACAGGAGCCAGTATGATTTCCTTGACGGGTTTGCAAAACACATGAGGGATGCACTACCCAAGGCATCATTTATTGGTTTTACTGGAACACCGATTGAGACAACTGATAAGAACACACAGGCAGTCTTTGGTGATTACATTGACGTATATGATATTCAACAGGCTGTTGCCGATGGTTCAACTGTCAGTATCTTTTATGAAAGTCGCCTGGCAAAGGTAAACTTCAATGAAGCCGAGAAGATCAAGGTTGATGAGCAGTTTGAAGAGATTACCGAGGCAGAGGAACTGACAGATAAACAAAAGTTCAAATCAAAGTGGACCAGATTGGAAGCAATCGTTGGAGATGATCACCGAATTGAGAAGATTGCTGAAGATATTGTCAACCACTATGAACTGAGAAGTTCCATTCTTGAAGGCAAAGCAATGATAGTCTGCATGAGCCGGAGAATATGCGTTGAATTATACGACGCAATCATAAAGTTAAGGCCTGAATGGCATAATGAGGATGATAAAAAAGGAGCATTAAAAGTAATCATGACAGGAAGTGTTACTGATCCTGTTCCCTGGCAACAACACGTAAGAAACAAACTAAGGCGCAAGGCAATCGGAGACAGGATGAAGAATCCTGCTGATGAGCTAAAACTGGTTATCGTAAGGGATATGTGGCTTACAGGATTTGATGTACCTTGTCTGCATACCATGTATATTGATAAACCCATGAGAGGACATACCCTCATGCAGGCTATTGCAAGGGTTAACCGGGTATTTAAGGACAAGTCTGGGGGATTGGTGGTTGATTACCTGGGTATCGCACAAGACCTTAAAAGAGCATTAGCAGAATATACCCAAAGTGGAGGTAAAGGGAAGCCAGCATTTGACCAGGAAGAAGCTGTAAGAACAATGATGGAGTACTATGAATCAGTAGTTCCGATGTTTAAAGGATTTGATTATAGCAGGTTCTTTAAGTTGCGCACACCTGAAGAAAAATTCAAGTTCCTGCCGGTGGCAGCCGATCACATTCTATCCTTACCAGATGTTAAGAACCTATTTGTCAATAAGGTTACAGGTCTCTTAAAGGCATTTGCCATATCGGTTCCTCATGAAGATGCTCTAGCAATACGTGATGAGGTGGCATTTTTCCAGTCAGTGAAGGCAAGAATTGTAAAAATAATAGTTGATCCAACAGGAAAGACTGAGGAGCAGATTGAGACAGCAATCAGGCAGATCATATCAGAGGCAATAACTTCCGATGATGTTATTGATGTCTTTGATGCAGCCGGTTTGAAGAAGCCCAATATTGAGATACTTGATGATAGGTTCCTGAGTGAGTTGAAGAACATGCCACAAAAGAACTTGGCTGCCGAACTCCTTAGAAGGCTACTTAAAGATGAGATAAGAATAAGGATGAAAGTCAACCTGGTCCAGAGTAAGAAGTTCTCAGAGATGCTGGAAGATGCTGTGAAACGATACCACAATGGCATGATAGATTCTATAACTTTTCTTGAGGACTATCTTATCCCTATGGCAAAGGATATGAGAGAAGCTGATAAGCGAGGAGCAAACCTTAATCTTGATTTCCGGGAGCTGGCTTTTTATGATGCCCTGGAAATAAATGATAGTGCAGTTGCCATCCTGGGAGATGAGATCCTGAGAACCATTGCAAGGGAGTTATTGTCGAGTGTCCGTAACAGTACTACTATTGACTGGACTATCAAAGAAAGCGTACAGGCTACCCTTAGGCGTAACATAAGGCGGATACTTCGCAAGTACGGTTACCCTCCTGACAAGCAGGAAAAGGCTATTCAGACTGTTATTGAGCAGGCAAAGTTGTTGGCGGAGGAGCTGGTTTAATGTATATACCCAATTATGCTATGGACTGGAATCTAAAAAGAATAAAAGAATTATTAGACCATAGGATTGAGGAAAATCTCAATCTTGATTATAAAGCAGGGGACGCTTTACAACACAATGATAAAAACGCAAATGAGATTTCAAAAGATGTCTCTGCATTTGCAAATTCTGATGGGGGAGTCATTATTTATGGAATTGAGGAAGACAAGCAGAACAAGCATTTTCCAGGGGATATTTCACCAATTAATAGACGAATCATATCAAAAGAATGGCTGGAACAAATTATTCAAAGCACAATAAGACCTAAAATAGACAACGTTATTATTTACCCTGTTCCATTGGACGAAAGCTCAGACCTAGTTTTGTACATAGTTGATATTCCTCAGAGTAACACTGCACATCAAGCAAATGACAAAAAGTATTATAAACGATACAATTTCAATTCTGTACCTATGTATGATTATGAAATAAAAGACATATTAAACCGTATAAAATTTCCAATCATAGACCTAGAATTTCAAATTATTAAAACGACATATGAAATAAAATCGGAAGCACCCGTAATGCCGAAATTCTCTGCCGGCAAAATAATTATACCTGAAAAACAGTACAAGACCGAATATATTATTTCAGTCTATGCAAAGAATAATGGTAAAATTTTGGCTAATTATATTAAATGAGTATCGGAAATGAATAATAAAATGATTACATTATAGGAAAAATTTTGCCATGAATCTAATCAAATTTATTGAGTTATTTCCGGATGAATCCTCATGCAGGATCAAATTTAAGGAATTTAGA
>Ga0307376_10001113_pt1 | contig 30299 bp, 19 predicted proteins | sample TR2MG_FD_202536 | JGI IMG/M metagenome (GOLD analysis project Ga0307376, IMG submission 202536) | Soil microbial communities from Risofladan, Vaasa, Finland - TR-2 | ecosystem: Environmental > Terrestrial > Soil > Coastal area > Acid sulfate soil | place: Finland: Risofladan, Vaasa | collected...
TATGCAAAACCATATTCAGACGAACATCCTGAAAATCCTGAAAATAAATAACTCGCGATCACAAAAGCCTTAAAGCAGTAATGCCGGAACTCTCTGGTTCTCTATTTTCTGTTTCCTATTTGTCGTGGAGTAAAAAATGTGAGCCATTTATCTGTAATAAATCCAAATAACAGGTTTAATCTCCATTATTACAACTTGCTAATCAGGTGATAATAATGTAATTTTGGTAAACAAAACAGGAATTAGACACTATTAATAGTTAATCACCGGGAACAATTTTTTTGTTTAACTCCTGAGAAACAGATTTTTGCAAGCTTATTCATTAGCATTATGTTGTGCAAAAAAAATATATTGGTATTAGCTGGCTCCATTGTATTTCTGTCTGGTTATCTCCACGGGCAGCAGGCATATAATGATATCAAGCCTGATGAACGTTTTACTTTGTTTACTGAAGATTTCACAGACAATTCTAATGATTGGATACTTGATAATGAATGGATAAGTGGTAAGATAGATGATGGAAGATATGAGGTGACCTGTAAAAATTTCAGAAAGAGTACCGGCCTGACATACAGATCCTTCCCGATTGATACTGCCAGTGACTTTGAAATTGAAACATCCTTCACTTTATCAGCTGGTACCGGAGCGCTGATATTTGGACTTAATGATGATTTCGAACATTACAGAATAGAAATAGATAACAAAAGAAACCTGTTCATTATTAAAGACATTCCTGCCAGAGGAAGAGTTGAGAACCTCTTCTCAGGGAAAACAGGGTTGGTTAATGAAGCTGGTTCTGTGAATAAAATTACTATACGTAAAGTTCAGGACACCTACTATTTTTTTATAAATGATATTTCCTTTAAGCAACTCAATAACCTGACAATTAATGGTGATCAAATTGGATTCAGTGTAGGTTTGAATTCCGCAATATCTGTCAATTACCTTAATATTTCTTCCCTGAAGATTCAGGCAGCCCCTCTTCTGGCTGAGAAAGATGCTTCGGTTCAGGACACTATTCAACCTTCAAGGGAAATCATATCAAACGCAAATATTGAAGCTTCAGCTATTGTTGAAGCCAGCTTACCTGCGTCACCTGAAATTTCATGGATAAGCCCCTCAGGCGTAAATACTCAGCTCGATGCTTATACTGCCAGGGTTCGTGCAAATATAATTTCACAATCCAGTTTAGAATCAGCCCATTTCTATGTAAACGGATCCTCCGTAGGTGAGGGAGAAATAAAAATATCTCCAGAGGATACGATGAGTTTCATCGTTGAGAAAACTTTGAACTTTAATCCTGGTTCAAATAATATATACATAGTTGCAACAAACGACGAAGGGTCAAGCAAATCAGATCTCCGGTATTTTACCAATCCTCAGGCTGACCCTCCTGTCGTGACATGGAGTAGCCCGGTCACTTCAAACTCTATGGTGAATACCGAGATATGCAATATGGAGGTATGCATCAGATCTATGGTAGAGTTGGTTTCAGCCCAGGTTCTTGTAGATGGAGTACAGGTAAGCGTTGGAAAATTATTTCAGAGATCGGAAGCAGATAACTGTGACTATATATGGAAGCCCCAGATAATACTTAAGGATGGTGATAACAGTGTATATATTATAGCTGAAAATATTGCCGGAAGCACAACATCTGAAAACAGGATCATCCGCTTCAGTAAAACCGGAGCTGAAAAACGTCTTGCACTTGTGTTCGGAAATTCAGATTATACAAACGGAACAAACCTTAAGAATCCGCTCAATGATGCCAACCTTATTGAAGCCACCCTTAAAGAGCTTAATTTTGAAGTTTTAAAACACACCAATGCAGGAAAAGCCGAAATGGAGAGAGCAATAATTGAATTCAGCCAGAAACTCCCCGCCTATAATGTTGCGCTTTTCTATTATGCAGGACATGGCATACAGGTTGATGGCATAAATTATCTTATACCAACTGATGCAATACTTGCAGAAAAAGTTGCATGTAAATGGGAGGCTATTTCAGTTACTGATGTTGTAACTGAATTTGAGAAGTATCCAGATAACATAAATATCGTGATACTTGATGCCTGCCGTAATAATCCTTATAGATCCTGGGTACGAGGGGCCGAAGCCGGATTCAGATTCATCTCTGATGTGAGCGGGACCATAATTGCTTATGCTACAGCTGAGGGAGCAACGGCTGCTGACGGGACCGGAGAAAACGGGCTTTATACAGAAGAGCTGGTAAAGGAAATGATTTTACCACAACCTGTTGAAAGCGTCTTTAAAAAAACTCGTGTACAGGTTGAGCTACGCAGCAATGGAATGCAGAGCCCGAGGGAATCATCAGGTTTACGTGGTGAATTTTATTTTAAAAAATAGAGGAATAAGCTTAATAAAACTTTCAGATAAGGACCGGGAATTGTTATTACGAAATTCCGGTAAGAATCTTGACTAATAAAATTTTATGGATTTAAGGAGATTCTTTTGCACAGCTTTTTCAATACTTATTATTTCTTACAGCCCTCTCAGTGCAACTGATAAAATATCAAATTACACTGGCATTGCTGATTTCTCATTTTATTTAACTCCAGCTGACGAACCAACAATTACCGATGGACCAACGGCAGTTTCCAGACATGCAGGTAATGACAGAGGCGATGAATCATATACTCTAAATTTTCATGTCATAGTATCTGATCCCCAGGGGCCAGGTGATATTGCATCAGTTGTAGTCACAGGGCCTACCGGTATAACATATCAATTATCTGACCCGGAAATTGACGGTTCATACGATTCAGGGACCCCTGATACTTCTGATCCTCCTCCCCTGGGAACATACGTATTCAAAATAACTGACAATTCCGGAAACTGGATCGAAGCAACTGATAATATAGACCGGGTTCTTGATTATCCTAAAAATGTTGTGCCGTCACACTATGGGGTTACTGAAAACCCCATTTTCCAGTGGGATGCTGTAACTGATGCTATAAGTTACACTATCGATGTGGCTGATGTAAACGGTAGTCAGATATGGACCAGAAATAATCTGACATCAAATTTAGTTATATATAATTATGATGCTACAGCAACCACAGCGCTTGTGAATGGGAATACCTACAACTGGATTGTGACCGCTTATGATGCTGATGGAAATTGGAGTCAACAGTATTACTGGGTCGCTTTCATTTATTCAACTAACAATTTTAATCCTATCCTTAATAATGCAAATGTCAAATCCGCTCACTATGGGGATGATTACGGCAACCAGGAGTATGTGCTTCAGTTGGGCATCCAGGCAGCTGATCCCCAGGGATTCAGCGACATAGCATCGGTCAAGGTGACAGGAACGGGAGGATCTGTTTACCAGCTGACAGACTCTGATAATGATGGGTATTATGATGGATGGTTCTCCGGTTTGTCCTCACCTCCACAATCTGGTAACTACATTTTCCGGGCGACAGATTTGTCAGGAAACTGGACAGAGAAAGTCGAAATGATGACCGGAAGTCTTGATTATCCAAAGAATGTCCATCCATCTCAAAATGAAGTAATAACCACATCATCGCCTGCTTTCAGCTGGGACGCAGTAGTTGGTTCAGCACATAACGAAATATGGGTGGATGATATTAATGGAAAGCGGATATGGGGAAGAAGTGATTTGCCAGGTTCGTCAAACTCAGTTGTCTTTAATAATGATGGATATGCATCAGAAGCCCTCAAAGATGGTGCATTCTATACATGGATCATAAAAGCCGTAGATGATAATGGAAACTGGGGTGAGCATTACAGTCGCAGTTTTGCCTATTCTTCAAATGTTTCGAAACCTTTTTTCGGTAATCACAACGCAATAACCTATCATGGTGGTGATGATACGGGAAATGAAGATTGGGGTTATGATTTTTACGCCTATGCAGCTGATCCCCAGGGATTATCAGATATAGCCTCAGTTTCGGTGATAGCCCCTGGCGGAGTAACATGTACTCTGACTGATCCTGACAATGATGGAAGATATGATGGCGATATCAGGAATCTAACCTCGTCTTCCCTGCTTGGAGAGTGCCAGTTTACAGTAACTGATAAATCGGGTAATACAGCAACGCTTACTGATACGCTATATGCCTGGGTTGATTTTGCACGGAATACAACTCCAACACCCAATGAAGTTGTATCAACAGGGACTCCGATGTTCAGCTGGGATGCGGTTAACGGCATAAGTTATTATCAATTGCATGTACGTATCTACAATGGTCCGACGGTATGGGGCGGGGTAAATATTACCAGCGGCACTTCTGTAACTTATAACTATAATGGAACCGGACAGAGCCTGATTAAAGGGACAAGATATGCCTGGGATCTCTATACCTTTGATTCAAAGGGAAATTACGGGTATCATTACCAGGCTGATTTTGTTTATTCAAGCAATGATGTATCACCAATTCTTACTAACCCGGTTGGATATTCAGCACACTATGGAAATGATTCCGGAGATTATTACTATCAACTTAATTTCTCTACCCAGGCAGCAGATCCCCAGGGGGTGAGCGATATAACTTCAGTAATTGTGACAGGACCTGACTTAAAGACATATATACTAAAAGATAATAATAACAACGGATATTTTGATGGATCGTCCGGAGGGACCAAAACTCTTCCTGCAACAGGAATTTACAAATTCAGAGTCACCGATAGTTCTGGAAACTGGACAGAGTTAACATATAATATCAATGCAATTCAGGATTACCCAAAAAATGTAAAACCGGCTCATGGTGGAGTTATCTCAACATCCACGCCAACCTTTACCTGGGATCCGGTGCCTAATTCTGTGCGGAATGATATATGGGTTAATGACAGCTATGGAAAATGGATATGGGGAAGAAATGACATGGCTGGTTCCTCAACATCAGTAGTTTTTAATGATGATGGAAGAGCTTCAGAGGTCTTTAAAGATGGTTCAATATATTCATGGACTATTAGAGCCATCGACGTTAATGGAAACTGGGGAGAGCATTATAGCTGCAGTTTTGCATATTCTTCAAATACTGAAAAACCTATAATCGGAAATCATGATGCTACAACAGTAATCAGTGGTGATGATTTTGGCAATCAGGACAGAGGGTATGATTTTTGGGTGGAAATAATAGATCCACAGGGCCTTGCTGATATTTCCTCAGTATCGATCCTTGCTCCGGACGGAATAACATACACTCTTAGTGATCCTGAGAATGACGGGAGGTATTATTCCGGCCCCAGAAGCATAGCATCTCCATTCCCTCTTGGTCAGTGCCAGTTTACTGTCACTGATAAATCGGGTAATACGGCAACAGTGCTGGATACACTATACAACTGGGTCGATTTTGCACATAATACAAAACCTGTACACAATGAATTCGTTGCATCTGATCCTGTCTTTATGTGGGATATAGTGTCCGGCGTCTATTATTACCAGATACATGTCTGGATAAAAAATGGGTCCGTAATTTGGGGTGGAATAAATGTTTATGACAATTCACCTATTACATATAATTATAATGGTACGGGTCAGCCACTCACTGATGGTTCGAGGTATGAATGGGACATAAGAACTTTCGACGCTAAAGGGAATTACGGGTATCACTATGGTGGAGAATTCATTTACTCAACAAGTACAACCAATCCCATTCTTTCAAATTTAAGCGCTCACTCAGCTCACTTTGGTGATGATGAAGGAAACGAAAGATATTATCTATCGCTATCTGCTCAACCGGCAGATCCTCAGGGAATGAGCGACATTGCATCAGTAATAGTAACAGGACCTGACCTGAAGACCTTCACCCTGACTGATAGTAATGGTGACGGTGTCTGGGATGGATGGTTCGGAGGCACCACCACTACTCCCGCACTTGGAAATTATACCTTCAGGGTTGTGGATAAATCAGGTAACTGGAAAGAGGCTACTGATAATGTGACTGCTATACTGAACTACCCCCGAAACCTTAAACCCAAAAAGAATGAGGTAGTAAGTACTTCAACACCAGTTTTCTCCTGGAATCCTGTCAGTGGTGTTACATCTTATACAATATGGATTAATGATATTAAAGGCCGCCAGGTATGGTGGAGAAATATCACTGACACATCTGTTGTTTATAACGACAATTGGAGTGCAAGCGAAAGTTTGAAAAACGGTTCAGCATACATCATATACGTGGAAGGATCAGATGACAATGGGAATTATGGCCAGCATGATGAACAGATATTTTATTATTCAACAAATCTTATCAAACCTATTATAACCGGATATCAGGTTCGCTCCAGACACTGGGCAAATGGTGATTTCAGAGAAAACTGGGGAATTGACAGCTGGGCTAACGTATCAGATCCTCAAGGCCTGGATGATATAGATTCGGTGTGGGTTGAAGGTCCGGGTAACCTTATTATCAAATTATATGACGATAATACAAATGGTGATGGCACTGCAAATGACAGCAGGTTTGAAAACTGGCAGGGAGGACTGGATGTACCCCCTCCTACAGGTGAATATATCTTCAAAGCTGTGGACAAATCAGGTAACCTGGCTGAAATGAAAGATACACTAACTGCACTGCTGGATTATCCCAAAAATCTGAATGTAGCTCATAACTCTATAGTTACAGAACCTGATTTCACAATTTCATGGGATAAGGTTGCAGGAGCAACAAGATATGAAGTTTCAGTTAACAGCTCAGACTGGAATACAACCTATTGGAACAGCGGCAGAATTCCCGGATTAACCACAATTAGCTATAATGCCGACAATAACGGGATTGCTCTGGAGGACGGAGAGGTATACAATCTGACTATCAGAACAGATGATGGCGACAACGGGAATGAATCTGAAAGGACTTCAGTCAGATTTGCATTCAGGAGTAATATGCGTAAGATTATTTATGTGGATACTTCCAATCAGTCAGGAACTGAAAACGGAACTCCGGAATTGCCATATAATACCCTCAGAAAGGCAATATACAGATCGGTACCATCAGATACCATTATTGTTGCTTCAGGAATATATGATGGGAATATAGATGATTTAGGATCTTTAACATTAATTGGAGAAAATCCACAGAATACAATTATCAGGGGATATATCGCCCTCAGATCACCTGATGTTGTCATAAGGGGATTCCGAATCTGTGAATCTGACGGGGCAGGAATAGAAGTGCATGAAAATGTCAATGTAGAAATCTCAAACAATATTATTTCAGATAATCCCGGAGCAGGAATTCTTATAGGCTGGAACGAATCATCCACGGCAATTATTAAAAACAATACCATTGTAAGAAATGGGAATGCCGGGGTTGCAGTTGAGACTAACGGATCTGAAGTAACAATCACCGGGAACATAATTGCTTACAATAATTATGGCATCAGGAAAAATCCTGAACCAAAGGTATTTAACAGCTATAATGATTTCTTTTCAAACTCAGAAGACTTATCTAATCTGGAAGCAGGTGAAGGTGATATATTTGATGACCCAGGGTTCAATGAATCACCTGATGCCATTTATGAACTGACAGCCTCATCACCTTGCCTTGATGCTGCAGATCCTGATCCTGACGGGGATGGTTTTGACTGGGTTACTGATCCTGATGACAGGGATCCTGATACTACAAGAATGGACATGGGTGCAGTTTTTCTTGATCAAAGACTTCTTGTTCCTGATTCTCCAACAGGACTTGTTTCAGCCTCATGTAACGATCTGCTGACTCTTAAGTGGAAAAGGAATCCCGGACCGTATTTCCTCAGATACATTATATATGGAGGCTCTGATGCAGATCCCTTAACAAAAATAGACTCAACATCTGCGGATATTGCTGATACATCAATAGTTATTTCCGGCCTCACTCACGGGCAGTCATATTATTTCAGAATAGCAGCCATGAACAGGGGAGGCATGTTAAGTGATTACAGTTCACAGACAAGCAGCAGAATTCAAACCGGTGTAATCCCGAGGATAAAATCCAAGTGGTCAGGAGACATTCTGATATGCTATAACCTGGGAGATTCTATAACTAAATTTCAATGGATGATAGGCGGTCTGCCGGTTACAAGTGGCACAGGACAATTTTATATAACCAACAGACAAAGCGGTACCTACTCCGTCGAAACAATCGACTGGAATGGGTGTAAGAATATCTCTCAACCTTTAACTGTTTCAGGAGGAAATTCAATATCGGCCTGGCCAAATCCTGCATCCTACAGTTTGACAGTCAGAATATCAAATTTGCCTGAAGGAAGTGCCAGTATAAGCATAATAAACTCTAACGGCAGTAAGGTTATGGAGTTTCAGGCAGAAAATACGGATGGAGAGATCCTTAGAGAGGTTCAGGTTTCCGGCCTTGAAGATGGGATATATTATATTAATGTGACAGATAGCAATAAAGAAAGCTATAGCTCAAAAATAGTTATATCAAAATGAAGAAACATCTGATCCTGCTGGTCGTAATTGGACTTGCTATAAGCAATCACTGCTTTCCTCAGGGCACTGATATGGGTCTGGTAAGAAGGCCCGGAGCTTTTATCGGAATTAATGCAGGTGCCGTCAGATCGCAGATCATCAATAGCGGAGTATATGAAAATGAGGAAACAGGACCTTCCTCCGGAAGAAGCGTTAACGGTTCAGTTGACTTTGGTTACCTTTTTTCAAGATATCTGGGATTCAAAACAGGAATCGGCTATTCTTCATTTAGTTCAAATATCTCCTTAGCCTCCTATCAGGATTTCTTAATACAAAAAGATTCAGAAAATGAATCTTATGAGCTGCAGGTAAATGCTTCAAATTTAACAGAATCCCAAACCATTACAACATTGAACATACCAATGAATCTGGCAGTGAATATTCCCCTGGGGGGAAATGTAAATATATTCCTTGAACCGGGTGTGAACATAGTGATACCTGTTGGAAATAACTTCTCCAACAGTGGATTATTTACTTACAAAGGATATTATCAGGAGTACAATGTTGTTCTTGAAAATCTCCCCCAATACGGACTTCCTTCAAATATGATTGTAATAACTGATGGAAGTCTGGAATTAAAAAAGTTATGGTTTGATGCTGTTGTTTATTCTGGAATAGATATCGCCATAAAACCTAAATTTCATCTTTCCGGCGGACTATATTACAGCAGATCAATAACAGATATCTCAGGGTATGAATCAACAGAGGAATATCATCTCTCCTCCTCCCCTGATGAAGTTATCAGCCTGATGGGAGGTTCCGACAAGGTAACTTCAAAGTCAATAGGCTTTCTTCTGACATTCAGGTATTTTATAAACAGGTAGAAGGAAGGCGTAACGGCGTAACGGCACAACGGCACAAAGGCTCAATGGTCTGCCTCTGTGGAACTCTGTGTTCTCCGTGTCTCCGTGGTTAAAAGAAGTGAACGCTCAATTGAGGAGAACCTTCATAAGTCATTTTCACCTTTTACATAACCGAAGTTAGCAAGTATCCCTCCATCCACGTAGAGAATATGACCATTTACAAAATCACTTGCTTTTGAAGCCAGGAACAGGGCAGCATTTGCAACATCCTCCGGTGTTCCCCACTTGCCTGCAGGGGTTCTCGACATCACCAGGTCATTGAACGGATTGCCTTTTTCCCTTAACGGACCTGTCATTTCAGTAGCAATATATCCGGGGCCAACTCCATTTACCTGAATGTTATACTTTGCCCATTCAACGCACATGCTTTTTGTAAGCAGCTTAAGCCCTCCCTTGGCAGAGGCATAGGCTGATACACTCTTTCTTCCATATTCACTCATCATCGAGCAGATGTTGATGATCTTTCCGCTCCTCTTTTCAATCATTTTCGGGACAACTCTCTTTGCCATTATTAGTGGTGCAACAAGATCAATATCAATTATCTCCCTGAAATCATCAAGCGGCATATCGAGTATCTGAGTTCGTTTTATTATACCTGCATTATTTACCAGGATATCAATCGGCCCGAACTTACTTTCTATCTCTGAAATACCTTTGTCAACATCATTTTCGTCTGTTATATCGAATTTAAGAGTGAAGACATCGAGTCTCTCCTTTTTGAAAGATTCACTGCAACTCTTCAGTTTATCTAAATTTCTTCCATTAACACAAACACTGGCGCCGGCTTTAGCAAGAGCCAGGCCTATTGCAAGTCCAATACCCTGGGTGCCTCCAGTAATAAGGGCGACTTTGCCGCTTAAGTCAAATAAGTTTTTCATAATTCCCGGTTTATTTTTCTCTGTGACCCTCTGTGTCTGCTCCGTGTGCCTCTGTGTTACCAAAAAAAACTAACACAGAGAGCACAGAGTCCCTCGTTGCAGGCTCCTCGGTCTGACACAGAGGGTCACAGAGATTTATTTCAAAGTATCAGGATGTCTCACATCCATATCTCCATAGTCGAGGTTCTCCCCTGCCATACCCCAGATGAAAGTATAATTGGATGTTCCCGCTGCACTATGTATACTCCAGGCAGGAGAAAGAATAGCTTCCTCATTTTTCATCCAGATATGCCGTGTTTCATCAGGCTCACCCATGAAATGACAGATCGCCTGTTTATCAGGAACCTCAAAGTAAAAATAGGCTTCCATCCTCCTGTTATGAGTATGTACAGGCATCGTATTCCATACACTGCCAGGTTTCAGCTCTGTCATTCCCATCTGAAGCTGACATGTCTGCAAAACACTGTTAACCAGCAATTTATTTACAGCCCGGTGATTTGACGATTCAAGATTTCCAAGCACAACAGTTTCACCATCAGCAATGGATACCTTCCTCGATGGATATGAATGATGTGCAGGGGCAGAATTAAAATAGAGTTTAGCCGGTTTATCTGCATCAACCGAGTTAAAAACTACATTCATTGTTCCTTTTCCCAGGTACAGAGCCTCTTTATAACCAAGCTGATAAACTGTTTCGCCGGCATTTATTTCTGCATCCCCACCAACATTAATAATACCTATCTCACGCCTGTCAAGAAAACCTTCGGCTTTAAGCTCATCAACAGTTTCCAGCTTAAGCTTCTGTTTAACGGGCATTGCTCCTCCCACGATCAACCTGTCGTACATTGAATAGACAAGATTGATCTCCTCTTGAATGAATAATCCCTCAATAAGGAAAGCTTTCCTGAGTTCATCTGTATTGTATTTCCTTGCATCCAAAGGATGTACAGCATGTCTTAAATCACTCTTCATAGTTTCTGTATTAATCTTTTATTACAAACTTATTATATATTTCTTGATACTGTGAACCGTTATTTATATTTTCGTTACAATTAAAAGTTTTTGATACCTTGCTTAATTGCACTTAAGAATGAAAACATTTATTAATGAAAGATTTCTGCTTACAAATAAAACAGCAGAAAGGCTGTATCATTATTACGCTGAAAATAAACCCATTATAGACTTTCATTGTCATCTCTCACCCGCAATGATTGCTGAGGACCGGAGGTTCGATAACCTTACCCAGGCCTGGCTTGAGGGCGATCACTATAAATGGCGTGCCATGAGGATAAACGGAATAGATGAGTCGTTCTGTACTGGTAGTGCTACTGATCCTCAGAAGTTTGCAAAATGGGCAGAGACTGTCCCTGCAACCATAGGCAATCCTCTTTATCACTGGACACACCTCGAACTTGCCAGGTACTTTAATATTTTTGACCTTCTGTCACCTGCTTCAGCTGAAAAAATATATGAAGAAACGTCATCAATGCTGAAAACCAGGGATTTTTCCATCAGGGCATTATTAAAAAAGATGAAGGCAGAGGTTATCTGTACAACCGATGATCCTTCTGACTCCCTGGAATATCACATGAAGCTTAAAGGTTCCTTCGAGATCAAAATCCTGCCAACCTGGCGTCCTGATAATGTGATTAAGATTGAAGATCCTGAAAAATATACTTCATATCTGAATAAACTTGAAGCATCAGCAGATGTTGCCATAAACAGTTTTGAAAAACTTATCGAAGCCCTCGACAAGCGTCACGGATTCTTTCATAAAAACGGAGGCAGGCTTTCAGATCATGGTCTTGACAGATTCTATTTTGAAAAATACACTTCATCGGATATAGAAAAAATCTTTGCAAGATTACTAAAGGGAGAAACAATTCCGGCAGGGGATGGCGAGAAATATAAGACCGCTGTAATGACTGAGCTTTGCAGGATGAACCATAAAAGGGGATGGACTCAACAGTTTCATATCGGTGCCATCAGGAATAATAATGAAAGGATGTTCCGAAAGATGGGCCCTGATACAGGATGGGATTCAATTGGCTCTGCCCAGGATGCCTTCAGAATATCCAAATTCCTGAGTTCTCTTGATTCAACAGATCAGCTGGCAAGAACAATTTTATACAACCTGAATCCCGCTGATAACGAAATGATGATTACCATGGCAGGTAACTTTAATGACGGAACAATACCCGGGAAAGTACAATATGGAGCTGCATGGTGGTTCCTCGATCAAAAGAATGCCATGGAGAAACACCTTAGGGACCTCTCCTCGCTTGGATTGCTGAGCAGATTTGTGGGGATGGTGACTGATTCAAGAAGCTTCCTCTCCTACCCTCGTCACGAGTATTTCAGAAGACTGGTCTGTAATTTTATAGGTGAGGAGGTTGAAAAAGGGCTAATACCTGATGAGGAGGAATTGCTGAAACCATTGATCGAAGGAATTGCATATGAGAATGCAAAGGCGTTTTTTGGATTCTGACCTCATCCCCCCTTCCCTCTTCTCCCGGTGTGAGAAGGGGGTGATATAATGACAAGTCGCTCTCCACAAGGTGAAGGACTTAGGGTAAGGTTATAAAAAAGAATAAAACTAGACACAATAATATGAATGAATTTAACTTAAGAGACAAAGTAGCAGTTGTTACAGGCGGAGCAGGCGTAATCTGTTCGGTCATGGCTAAATCGCTTGCTGCGGAGGGTGTAAAGACAGTCATTCTCGATTTAAACAAGGATTCTGCAAAGGCAGTTGCTGATGAGATAGAGAAAGAATTCCGAACACCTTCAATCGGAGTATCCGCAAGCGTGCTTGACAAAGCTTCGCTGGAACTGGTTTTAAAAGAGATCATAGATAAATTCGGCACTATTGATATACTTATCAATGGCGCCGGAGGTAACTCCCCAGCTGCGACTACAAAAGTTGAAAAAATGGAAGGGTCTGATAATGAGAATTCTGATGATACTTTTTTCGGTCTTAAGGAGGAGGGGTTTGATAAGGTCTTCGATCTCAATTTCAAAGGAACACTGTTACCCACAATGGTCTTTGCAGCGGATATGGTAAAAAGGAAGTCTGGAGTCATTATCAACATCTCATCAATGAATTCTTACCGTCCGCTCACAAAAATTGCGGCATATTCGGCTGCCAAAGCTGCTGTTAATAATTTCACACAATGGCTGGCAGTGCATTTCTCATTAACAGGTGTACGAGTTAATGCCATAGCACCTGGATTTCTTCTGACAAATCAAAATCGTTTTCTTCTTATCGATGAAACCACCGGCGGTCTTACACCAAGAGGCAAAAAAATTATAAACGGAACTCCTATGGAACGATATTGTCTTCCGGAAGAACTCACCGGCACACTTCTATACCTGGCTTCTGACCTGTCGAAGTTTGTAACAGGTGTTGTTATTCCAGTTGATGGAGGTTTCAGTGCGTATAGCGGAGTGTGACCGGTAAACGGTTTACGGCAAGCGGCTACCGGTAAAATATTTCAGATTCCGGTTGCCGGTAGCCGGACACCGATTGCCAGCCTAATAATGCATAAAATTAACATTTGATCTGAAAGAATAGATAATATGATATACTTTCAAACGGGTTCTGAGACAACCGATCTCACTCAGAAAGATCTCAGGGAAGCTGTTCATTCAGCCCTTTACAAGCTTGGGAAGAGGGAAAAAGTTCTTGCCGTTCCTCCCGACTTCACGCGATACCACTCGAGGGCAGGAGATATAACATCGATTATTTACGATTATTATAAAGATAAACTTAAAGATATCCTTCCTGCACTTGGCACTCATGCAAAAATGTCTGAGAGGGAAATAGGTGAGATGTTTAAAGGCATTCCACCAGAGCTTTTCAGAATTCACAACTGGAGGAACGATGTAGTAACAGTTGGAACCATACCTGGAAAATATGTATCGGAGATAACAAACGGAGCACTCAATTATGACTGGCCTGCACAGCTTAACAAGCTTGTATTCAACGGAGGCCATGATCTGATATTGTCTGTTGGACAGGTAGTTCCACACGAAGTGATAGGAATGGCCAACTACAACAAAAACCTTCTGATAGGAACAGGCGGACCTGAAGGAATAAACAAAAGTCATTTTGTTGGAGCTGTCTATGGAATAGAAAGGATCATGGGCAAGGCTGATAATCCGGTTAGGAGCCTTCTTAACAAGGCTGCATCTGAGTTTATGAGCCACCTTCCAGTAGTTTATGTGCAGACCGTGATCGGACGCGATACAAATGGAAAACTTGTAATCAGAGGCCTATTCATTGGAGATGATGATGAAGTATTCAGACTGGCTTCTGACCTTTCAATAAAGGTAAACTTCATCGTGTTTGAAAAGCCTTTGAAAAAGGTTGTAGTGTTCCTCGATCCATCTGAATTCAAAAGCACCTGGCTTGGGAATAAAAGCATCTACAGAACCCGGATGGCAATGGCAGATAAAGGAGAGCTTATTGTGCTAGCACCCGGACTTAAAGAGTTTGGTGAGGACAAGGAAATTGACAGGCTTATAAGGAAATATGGTTACAGGGGAACTCCTGCAACACTTAAAGCGGTTAATGATAACAAAGAACTAAAGGCGAATCTGAGTGCTGCTGCACATCTGATCCACGGTAGTTCAGAGGGAAGGTTCAATATTACTTATTGTCCTGGCAGACTGACCAGGAAAGAGATAGAATCAGTTAATTTCAGGTATTCTGATCTGTTTGAGATGATTAAGAGATATGATCCGGAAAAACTTAAAGATGGATATAACAATTTACCAGACGGAGAAGAAATATATTATATCTCCAATCCGGCGGTTGGATTATGGGCTTGTAAAGAAAGAATGATGAATCATTAATGTTTTTACCACAGAGGACACAGATTCCCGATAATTATCGGGAGCACTGAGGACTCAGAGAATTAAGTTCACTTCTCTGCTCTGTGGTCTCTGTGTTATCCGAAGGACTTTGTGCACTTTGTGGTTAATTGACGTAAAAAAGATATGATTAATTGGGGAATTATAGGCTGTGGTAATGTGACGGAAGTAAAAAGCGGTCCTGCTTTTAATAAAGTAAAGGGTTCAAAACTTCTGGCTGTAATGCGCAGGAACAGGAGCCTTGCCGAGGATTATGCAAAGCGTCATAATGTTCCAAGAGTTTATGGTAATGCCAATGAACTTATACATGATAAGGAGATAGATGCAGTTTATGTTGCCACCCCTCCGGGCAACCATGCAGGATATGCAATAGAAACTCTGAAAGCTGGAAAACCTGTGTATATTGAAAAACCGATGGCGCTCAACCATGCTGAGTGTGAAAAGATAAATGAAGCATCAGCAAAATATGGTGTCCCGGTATTTGTAGCCTATTACAGACGGGCATTACCGGGCTTCTTAAAAGTAAAGGAAATGATTGAAAATGGAATTATTGGCAGGGTCCTGTTCTTTCAGTTGCAGCTCTTCAAACCAGCCTCAGAGGATGAAAAAGCAGGCAGATTATCATGGAGAGTTGATCCGGCTCTGTCAGGTGGCGGACATTTCTTCGACCTTGCAAGTCATCAGCTTGACTATTTTGATTACCTTTTCGGGCCTGTTATTAAAACAAGATCTATTGTAAAAAACTATGGCGGTCTTTACAAAGCTGAGGATTTTGTGACAACAGAACTTGAATATGAAAATGGTATTACAGGAATTGGCACATGGAGTTTTACTGCCCCCAGGGAAAGTTACCGCGACATTATTGAAATAATCGGAGACAAAGGATCAATAAGATTTTCAACATTCAGCTTCGAAAATATTGTAGTAACTACTTCCGAAGGTACCGAAGAGATAATTAACGAAAGACCTGAACATGTTCAATATAATTTGATTGACAAAATTGTAAGAGCTATCGAAAGCAAAGGAGAATCACCAAGTACCGGAATCAGCGCAGCCAGAACATGCCGGGTTATGGATGAGATTGTGGCGGAGTATTATAATAAGGCGAAGGGCGAAGGGCGGAAGGCAGAAGGGTGCGACAAGGCCTATGACTAACCTTCAACCCGCAACCCGCAACATGCAACAGAAAATAAAAGAATAACAAGTGACAACAATCAATAAAGTATATAAACAATGAAACAACTCTCAGACATCGGATTAATTGGATTAGCCGTTATGGGTGAGAACCTTGTGCTGAATATGGAAAGCAAAGGATTTCATGTGTCAGTTTACAACAGGACTGTGCAAAAAGTTGATTATTTTCTGGCCGGAAGGGCTAAGGGGAGAAATATTACCGGGACACATTCAATTGAAGAGTTAATAAGTTCTCTGAAGTCCCCCCGGAAAATTATGATAATGGTAAAGGCAGGAAAAGCTGTGGACGATATGATAGAGACACTCATCCCTCATCTTTCTCCCGGTGATATTATTATTGATGGAGGAAACACCCATTTCCCTGATACCGACAGGCGTACAGCCTATGTTGAGAGTAAAGGACTATTATATATAGGTACAGGTGTATCGGGTGGTGAAGAAGGGGCACTTCTTGGCCCCTCTATTATGCCGGGAGGATCGAAAAAAGCATGGCCTTCTGTCAAACCGATATTTCAGGCCATTGCGGCAAAGGTTGAGGACGGAACCCCATGCTGTGACTGGGTTGGTGAAAACGGCGCAGGACATTTTGTTAAAATGGTTCATAACGGAATTGAATATGGTGATATGCAGCTGATTACTGAGGCATACCAGATAATGCGAGACCTTCTGAAAATGAGTGCCGATGAGATGCACCTTGTGTTTAAGGAGTGGAATGAAGGAGACCTTGACAGCTACCTTATAGAAATAACAAGAGATATCCTGGCATACAAGGATACAGACGGGAAGCCCCTGGTGGATAAAATACTTGATACAGCAGGACAGAAAGGGACGGGAAAGTGGACCGGCGTGGCTGCTCTGGATCTTGGTATTCCGCTCACTCTGATTGGCGAAGCAGTATTTTCCAGATGCCTTTCTGCCATCAAGGAAGAAAGGGTAAAAGCTTCAAAGATACTTAAAGGGCCGCAGTCAATATTCTCAGGTAACAAGGCTGCATTCCTGTCAGACCTCAAAGATGCTGTATATGCATCGAAGATAGTATCATATGCTCAGGGTTATTCACTTATGAAGGCAGCAGCAGATGAATACAAATGGGATCTGAATTATGGCGGCATTGCCCTTATGTGGAGGGGAGGCTGCATAATAAGATCTGCTTTTCTCGGCAAGATCAAGGAGGCATTCGATAATAATAATGCTATTCCTAACCTGCTTCTCGACCCTTTCTTCAAAGATAAAGTTGACAGATCACAGAACGGATGGAGAAATGTGGTTGCAACAGCGATAGTTAATGGCATACCTGCACCTGCAATTTCATCAGCATTAGGATATTTCGATGGCTACCGCTGTGAAAAGCTTCCGGCAAATCTGCTTCAGGCACAGCGTGATTATTTTGGTGCACATACATATGAAAGGATTGACAGACCAAGAGGCGAATTCTTCCACACTAACTGGACAGGAAGAGGAGGAACAACAGCATCTTCAACTTATAATGTTTAACAGCAGATAACATTCAGGATTATGTCGGAAGTAAAAACTATTGGTAACTACAGATGGACAGTTTGTGCATTAATATTCTTTGCCACAACAATTAACTACCTCGACAGGCAGGTGATCGGAATACTGAAACCGCTGTTGGAATCTGATCTCGGCATCGGAGAAAAAGCATACTCTCAGATCATTATGGCTTTTCAGCTTTCTTATGCCATCGGAATGGTGGTCGCAGGAAGACTGATTGATAAATTCGGAACAAAGATTGGGTACGGTGTATCAGTAATGATGTGGAGTATTGCTGCCATGGGACATGCCCTGGCAAGGGGAACAATTAGCTTTGGATTCTGGAGGGCATTACTTGGAATAAGTGAAGCAGGTAACTTCCCTGCTGCAATAAAAGCTGTTGCAGAATGGTTTCCGAAAAGGGAAAGAGCGCTTGCAACCGGAATATTCAACTCAGGAACAAATGTTGGAGCTATTGTTGCTCCGTTGGCCGTTCCGGCAATAGTAATTGCATGGGGCTGGCAGGCTGCATTTATTATAACCGGAGCAATAGGATTTATATGGCTGATATTCTGGTTCATATTTTATGAGATCCCGGAGAAAAAAAGAAAACTGTCAGCTGCTGAGCTGGATTATATCAATAGTGATACCGTTGAAAAAGAAAAAGAAACAGCACAGGAACCTGTTAAATGGAGCCAACTCCTGAAGTACAGGCAGACATGGCTCTTCTTCATAGGGAAAGGACTTACAGATCCTATATGGTGGTTCTACCTTTTCTGGATTCCAGGCTGGCTGGCACAGGTAAGAGGTACCGGACTCGATATAAAAAATTTCGGTCTTCCGCTGGCATTTATTTATACTGCCACAACTGTTGGCAGTATCGGAGGCGGATGGCTCTCTTCATACATGATAAAAAAAGGCATGACACCTTTCAAAGCAAGGCAGATAGCAATGCTGATATTTGCATTGCTTGTTGTACCGATTGTTTTCGCTTCTTCATCTTCTTTAAGCACCTGGGGAGCTGTTTGTCTGATTGCACTTGCTGCTTCTTCGCACCAGGCCTGGTCAGCAAATATCTTTACAACAGTATCAGATGCCTTCCCTAAAAGGGCAGTAAGCTCTGTCACAGGTATAGGGGGGATGGCAGGAGCACTTGGAGGAGCATTCATCTCATACATTGCCGGAGCTATTCTTGAGCACTATAAAAACCTTGGGCATATTGAAACAGGATATGTGATCATGTTTGCAATAGCAGCCAGCATGTATCTTATCGCATGGATAGTAATGGCGGTATTCGCCCCTGAAAACAAAATCGTAGAACTCTCAAGCTGACCTGACATTGAAACTTAAAAGATGAAAATACTGGAAAAATATTCAATCGGGATGGGTGACAGGTTCGGTCACCAGGGAAGTGCCCAGTTAAAAGCGGTGATCAACGCTGGATCAAAGGGAATAGATATTACACCAGTTTGGAACAAATCGAACAGGGAACATACAATAATTGGTACAAATCCCGGCGATGTCAGGATCGAAGCTGATACAGTTATCAAAAAAGCAGGCTTCAAGAAACCTTATTTCGTTGATGCCGATCATATAAATCTTGATACTGTCGACAGATTTATTGAAAGCTCCGACTTTTTTACAATTGATGTGGCATCCTATATCGGCAAGTCAGCCGAAAAGTATGAGATTGAAGAATTTCTGTCCAGTGTGACAAAATATACAGGTACGCTTTCATTGCCGGGAACAAAACTGACATTCAAAACTCCTGTTTCACTTGTTCGAAAAGTTGCTGAAAAATATCTTTTTGCCGCCATAAAGGCATGGGATATTTACAGACAGATTGAAAAAATAAAAGGTAATGGAAATTTTATCGTGGAAGTATCGATGGATGAAGTGCCCCAGCCACAGACACCTGTTGAACTATTTTTTATTCTGAAAATGCTTGCACTTGAAAATATTCCTCTCCAAACTATAGCACCAAAATTTTCCGGCAGGTTCAACAAGGGAGTTGACTATGTTGGTGACATAGAGAAATTCAGATCTGAATTTGAAGCCGATCTTCTGGTAATAGATTATGCCATACATGAATTTGGATTGCCGGGAAACCTGAAGATGAGCATCCATTCAGGTTCTGATAAATTTAAAATATATCCCGTAATTGGTTCACTTATAAGAAAATACGACAGAGGAATACATCTTAAAACTGCTGGGACAACATGGCTGGAAGAGATTATTGGTCTCGCTGAATCAGGGGGAGAAGGACTTGTGTTTGCAAAGGATATATATATAAAATCACTCGGCAAAATTGGTGAGCTTACTGCACCCTATGCTGATGTAATAGATATAAAAGTATCCTCCCTCCCATCTGAAAATGAGGTTTCTGAATGGAGTTCAACTGACTTTGCTGATGCTCTGAGGCATAACCAGGATAATATAAAATACAATTCAAATATGCGTCAGCTGCTACATGTGGCTTATAAGCTTGCAGCAGAAAGGATGGATGAATTTTACTCTCTCCTTGATGCAAATGAAAAAATTATCTCCAGATGCGTTTATGAAAATATGTATAAACGTCACATCTGCAGGCTATTTGATATTGAATGATTTTTAACACGGAGATCACAAAGAAAATGATATCTCTGTGTACGCAGTGAAATTTTGAGGAACCTGCGACGCAAAACTCAGTGTCCTGTGTGTTTAAAAAAAATAAAACAGGAACTAATAAATTTTGAAGGTGATGTATAAACCAATGATTTTCCTGTTCTTTTCATTACTGCTGCTTAGCTGTAAAAATGAAAAAAAAGGTTCTGATTATATCTCATTCAGCGGCATTTATCCTCACCTTGCAAGATATAATAATGAAGGTGAATGTGGTACAGGCGCTATTGTACCATGGGCGGGTAAGTTATGGATTGTTACTTACGGACCTCATCTGCCATTTGGGTCATCCGATAAACTATATGAAATTGATGACAATTTAAATCAAGTAGTATTTGCAGGAAGTATTGGAGGAACACCTGCAAACAGAATGATACACAATGAAAGTAATCAGCTTTTTATTGGTCCTTATGCTATTGACGGAGAAGGTAAAATCAGAGTTATTCCTTATGAATTAATGCCAGGCCGGCTTACCGGTAATGCCCGTCATCTAACAGATCCTGCCGGAAAAATTTATTGTGCAACCATGGAGGAGGGATTCTATGAGATTGATGTAAAAACCCTGATTCCCGGTGTCCTATATGAAGATGCAAACCTGAAACAACCAAAGGGTGATGATATAGCAGTAAACCAGAGAGGATCGCTCCTTCCCGGAGCTCATGGAAAAGGAGTATATTCAGGACAGGGAGTGCTTGTTTACTCAAATAACGGAGAAGCATCTGAAGAAGCACTGGTCAGACCTGATATTGAATCCGGGTCACTTTGTGAATGGAATGGGAAAGATTGGAAACTTATCCGGAGAAACCAGTTTGTTGAAGTAACCGGCCCGGGAGGAATTTACGGCAATAAAAATCCGGAGACTGACCCTATTTGGGTTACAGGATGGGATCATAAATCAGTAATTGTAGGTGTCCGGGATAATTCAAAATGGTTCTTTTATCGTTTGCCCAAAGCCAGTCACAGCTATGACGGTGCACATGGATGGAATACAGAATGGCCAAGGATCAGAGATATTGGAACACCTGAAAATCCTGATTATTTGATGACAATGCACGGAATGTTTTGGAGGTTCCCTTCCACATTCACTTCAGAAAACAGTAAAGGGATCAGACCGCGTTCCGCTTACCTGAAAGTAATTGGTGATTTTACCTTGTGGAACGGCAGACTGGTTTTCGGATGCGACGACTCAGCACAGAGAGAGTTCCTGAATAAGCGAAAGGCCAAAGGGAATATAGAAGGTCCCGGTCAATCGAATTCAAATACATGGTTTACATCATCTGAACTTCCGGACAGTCTGGGTCCGAATACAGCTGAGGGAGCTGTATGGTTAAATGAAAATGTGAAAAGCGGGATTCCATCTGAACCTTTTCTGTTCGCAGGCTGGCCCAAAAGATGTGCCTGGATAAAAAATGAAGGAAAGAACAAAACAGGATTCAGGCTGGAAACAGATATTGAGGGAAATGGTAATTGGACTGAACATAATACTTATTTCATTGAAGCCGGCAAGACTATGTTCATTGATTTTACAACAGAAGTTCAGGGTGAATGGATCAGGGTTGTAACAGACTCAGATACAAAGGCTACAGTTCACTTCTCATATTCTGATGAAGATAACAGATCAATTAATTCTGATAAAATGTTTTCAGGTCTGGCTCCGGCATACGAAACTGCCATTACCGGCGGAATGCTTTATGGTCTTGGCAATAACAGAAGGGCTCTTGGCATGCTTGCATTAAGCTACAATGGTCAGGTAGCAACTGAAAAAGGGTATTATGAGCTCGATTCGCTGATGCATCTTGTAAGAAAAGAAGATCCGGAAACCGAGCAGTTTATCCGTGAACGGTTTGCTATTCCTCAAAACGTAGTAACTATAGATGAGTCATCCGTACTAATTATTGACGACAGAAACAGGCGGTGGCGATTGCCTCTTGGTGATAGTGAATTTGCTTCACTTACAGGATCAGGATATTTGCGTATATGCAGGGAAGTAGCAACAGAGAGAGATCTGTTCAACTGCATGGGAACATTCTATGAACTTCCGGCTGAAAATGCTGATGGCTTCGCAAAGATAAGACCAATATCTTCACACAACTTCAGGATAAATGATTATGCATCTTACAGGGGAATGCTTATAATGACCGGTATTAATCCTGAAATGTCAGAAAATAATTCTCATTTAATAATTTCTGATGATAAGAAAGCTGCAGTATGGGCAGGTGTAATAGATGACCTGTGGAAGCTTGGTAAAACGTCGGGACATGGTGGCCCCTGGAAAGATAGCGATGTAAAGGCAGGTGAGCCTTCTGATCCGTATCTTATAGGATTTTATGATAAGAAGAATCTAAAACTATCTCACAATCAATCCAAGTCTGTCAGCTTCACTATCGAAGTCGACCCGACAGGAAACGGACCATGGATGATTTACAATAAAATTAATGTTGATCCCGGGAAAACCTTTGAATATGATTTCCCTGAAAATTTCAGTTCAAGATGGATCAGGTTCAGTACAGATAACAACTGTAAGGCGACTGCCTGGTTGTTGTATAAATAGTTAGATTAATATAGGCTTATTATATAATTAAGTCGGATTTTTTCATTTCCCTGCAATTGTAATTTTATTAACGGTAACTATCACGTACAACTCATAAAAAATTTGGCCATGTTCGTCATGAATTTTAATATCCTCAAATAGCTTTACATTAACCTCAGACTTGAGTCTTAAAAAAACTTGATTTATATTCTATAAAGGTCTAAATTTGTTATATAAAACTTCTAAAACCAATTTTTAGGGGCTTTGTTATCCAAGTAATAGTACAACAAATACACGATAATATGAGAAAGCCATTCACTGTACTTTCTGCCATATTCCTTGTTTCCCTGACCATCTGGTTAACAACCACCTGCAAAAAAGAGGAATATGTTATTGTTTACTCCAAAGTAAGCACGGTTCGTTTTTACAACACTACTTCGACATCTGTCTCAGTAGAAGGATCAATAGACTCGCTTACATCAGCAGCTCACGACGAATTCGGATTCTGCCTGGATACAGTTGCAAATCCCACTGTTTATAAACAAAAGCTGCTTGCATCCGGGACTGTCCAGGTTGGGTCTTTCGGAGGTACTATAACCGGACTCAAACCTTCAAAGGCATATCATGTAAGGGCGTTCATCCAGGATAATAAGAAATATATTTACGGACGTGATCTTTCATTTACAACCGCTGCAGCAACACTTCCGACAGTCACCACAAACACTGTTGACAACATTACAGCCACAACTGCACTATGCGGCGGTAATGTCACTGCCGAAGGGGATAAACCAGTAATTGCGAAAGGAGTATGCTTTGATACTGTTGCCAGTCCGACTATTGCAAAAAACAGAACTATAGATGGTTGGGGCACAGGATCTTTTACAAGCGACCTGGTCAGCATGCTGCCAAACAAAACATATTATGCAAAAGCATATGCGATATCTGAATACGGAGTTGCGTACGGGAGTCAGAAATCATTTACGACTAAAAATCTTCTATACAGCTTCCATGATGATTATATAGATAACAGTAACAAATGGGATGTAGGGGATTTTGATGGAGGGACTGCTTCAATTGCAGACGGAGAATATACAATATCCTATAATGTGGAGGGATATTTATGGCTGATGTTCAATAAATTCCCGGATTTCAAATCAATAGCAAGCAAAGACTTTGAAATAAGTACATGTATCAAAATATCAACATATGGGCTTGTAGCAATAGGTTCCTCAATATATGGAGGATTAATCTGGAATACAGATGATACGCACTTCAGATATTTTTTAATCAGAAAGACATATTCACGGGACCTTACACTTAAATCAAAATCCTACACTTACTCATATCAAATCGGACAGTATGATGGGGGTTATACAACCTGGCTGGATTACACAACATTCGCCGGTAAAGACAGTACGAAACTCACCATAAAAAAAGCAAACAGCAAATTATATTTCTTCGTCGATGACGTTCAGGTTTACAGCCGTGATTATACAACTATTTCATACGATGGCTTAGGATTCCTGGTTGAAGATGCCACTATAAAGGCGGATTACCTGTACATCGATCAGAAAGATTACAAAAAATCAGCCGATGCTGAAATAATTAAATTAAGATCACTGCCCGGAGGACATAGTATTATCAGATCATTTGTGAAGAAATAATCCAAATCCGAAACCTGCCATGAAGGTGACTTACAAACTTAGTGCAGACTGTTACGTGATTCCCTATGAAGAAAAGGGTTCTGATAGCTTCATTGCCTATTTCCCGATACAATCGCTGGTATTTGAGGTAAATAATGATGCAGCTAAAATTCTTGAATCAATAAAAAAGAAACCCATAAAAACAAGCGATCCCGAGGTAACAGGCTTTCTCGAAGATCTTGTCTCGCTAAAAGTAGTAAACAGCAACAAGGAGCCAAAACCATATGTACCATTCAAGGATATTCCCGCCCCTAATTATACTCTGCTACTCTTAACAAATACCTGTCAGCTTAAATGTATTTATTGTTACGGTGAGGCAAAAAAGAAAGGTTTATTAATGCCGATGCTATACGCAAAGAAAGCAATTGACACTATAATAAGAAATTCATGTAAACTCAATACAGGTATGATACATGTTGGTTATCATGGAGGAGGTGAGCCAACAATTAACTGGAAAGTCCTCAAAGGAAGCTATGAGTACGCTCTTAAGCAATGCAGGAAGAACAACCTGAGCCTGCATTCCAGCATCTGCACAAATGGAATTATAACCAGAGAAAAGGCACAGTGGATCATAGAAAATATTCAGGATGTGGCAATATCGATGGATGGCACCCCGGAATTGCAGAATCTTCAGCGTCCATTTCAGAACGGAAAAGGTTCTTACGGAAAAGTAGCTTCAACCATTGACATCTTTAATGAATCGAAAAAAGTCTATAATATACGTCTTACTGCAACAGAATTCTCTCACGGCAGACTGGCCGATACAATAAGTTTCATTATCGACAGGTTCGCACCTCCTGTAATATGCATTGAACCTCTTTATATATGCGGAAGGTGTGAAACTTCAGGTTGCAAGCCGCCGCCTCTTGAAGATTTCACAAAAGAGATGATTGATGTATACGAACTTGGAAAATCAAGAAATACTTCAATCCAGTATTCAGGAAACAGGATCTCAAATATAATGTCAAGGTTCTGTGGAGCACAGGGATCAAATTTCTTTATTACCCCCAAAGGTTATGTAACTGCCTGCCTCGAAGTGTCAGAATTGAACGACCCAAGAGCTGATTTCCTTATTTACGGTGACTATGATCCGGAAAAGAAGGAATTCATTTTTGACAGTGAGAAATATAAACGGCTTGCCGGTAGCCAGGTAAACAGTTTTGAAACCTGCCATGATTGTTTTGTCAAATGGCATTGCGCAGGTGACTGCATTGCAAAAGCTCCGGATTTTACCAGGGTGAAAAATTTAAGGAATGAATACAGATGTAAGTTAAACAAGGCCCTGTTGCGATATTCACTCATAGATAATATGAATCAACAGATAGGCAATTCTTCTGGTGCTGCAAGGGAAAAAGAACCTGAATTGCTCATTTCACAAAAATAAAAGATCATGGAAGAAAAAAAGAGACTGACCCCCAGGATTATTTCGGCAGTTGATCTAACACATCTTCAGCCAAACGAAAGAATCGGTCTTATAGGGAACGAAAACCTGAAAAACAGGAGGCAATTCCTTGAAAAGCTTCTTAAAGCGGGAATTGCTGTGGGATTACCGGCTATCCTGTTCTCAAGCTGCGAACCGGAAATCCTCTATATTCCTACAGATGAAGAGGATTGTCCTACATATTCACCTCCATCGGGTAATGTTCCGTGTGCTTGCAATACAGATGCAACAGCAACTTTATCACCGAAGGTGGTTAACACAGTACCTGCAGGTAACAGTACATTTGTAAATAATACTTCTGGAATTGAAATCAGGATTGATGTTGACAAAGCTCTGGATATGACATCTATAGCAGGCTCAATATCTCTTATTCCCGTACCTGCCGGGGGCTTTGACATACATTTTTATGATCTTTCAAAAAACAACACCGGATACAAATCCTCTCTCGCACTTTGTAAAACCGGAACATCAAATAAACTTGTGCTGCAGGATGATACAACCTATACCGTTACACTTAAAGGCACCATTAAGGATACTAACGGGAAATTCCTTGATGGCAACGGAGATGGAACTTCAGGTGATGATTTCACCTTTTCATTCAAAACAATTAAAAAGTATGATTCCTGCATCTGTCAGGCAGATTGCACCTGCGTTGGCAATACCTGTTCATGCGAGAGCTATACCTCATGTTCATGCCAGACCAATACCTGCTATTACTGCTCATGCATGTATATGGGCTGTCCGCTATACCGGATTTAACTTCAGGGTACTGAAGGGAATAAGATCATTTTTAACATATTTATAAACTACAAAAGTGAAGAAAATCAGGTATTACAATACAGGAGGATCTTTGATCTTTAGTATAATCTTCCTTTTCTTCCTGGTCACATCCTGTGAAAAACCGAGAGATGACCTTAAAGACCCTACTGATGCGGACAAATGGGTTCTGTTCAATACAAAAAACGGATTGCCGGGCAACCAGGTAAGAGGAATTTTCTGCGACAGCAAGGACAATATGTGGTTTGCCATTTCTTCAAATGGAGCAGCCAAGTTCAGCAATGGATCATGGACCTACTATAAAACTTCCAACAGCGGGATCCTAAGCAACGGAGTAACATGTATCTCAGAAGATATGAATGGCAATATACTGTTCGGCACAACAAATGGGATTTCTATTCTGTCACCCCCCGATAGCTGGAGCTATTACCGTCATCCTACTCTTACCCTTTTTATTACATGCATAAAAACTGACAGGCATGGAAATCTCTGGTTCGGAACATCAAATCAGGGTTTCTTTATTTTCGATGGCACAGCAATTACACAGGTTTACTACGATGTCTTTAAAACTGTAAACGACATAGAAGAAGACTCAAAGGGAAATGTATGGATAGGAACTGACAACGGACTTCTTAAATGGGACGGTAGTAATTTTTCTCTTCTTACAACATCAGACGGACTGCCTGATAATATCATCACAGCAATCTTCGCTGACAGCAGGAACAGGTTATGGATCGGAACATACTTAGGAAAAACAGTATCATGGATGGATGGTCAGAGCATCCACCAGCAATCTTTATTCAATGACAGGATAGTAGAGATCAATGATATCTGTGAAGATGCTGCAGGAAATATATGGTTTGCAACTTACACCTCCGGACTGATCAGGTATAATAATGTTTTACCATATACATACAAGAAGTACAATGGTTTGCCGGAGGATGACGTAATTGCCTGCTCAAAGGATAATAATGGTAATGTATGGTTCGGTCTTTACAGTAAGGGTCTTTCAAGGTACTCACTTCCAATAAAATAATCTGATAATTATGAAGCGGAAATTACAAACGGTCTTCATTCTTTTGTTTTACCTGATCCCTTGTTCCCATCTCAGCGGGCAGGAGAAACAGGCAAAGGATAAATATACTCTCCTTACAATGCCATATAACCAGCGTCCCCTTACACTTTACAAAGGTCAGTTACAGATAAATGCCGGCTATCAGTTTGCAGTCCGGTCAAAATCCTATAACGCCGATGGTGAAAAAATAAGCCTTAAAACAGATGGTTCGGCTTCCATTATGCATACTTACATTTTTGAGTTAAAATATGGGATAACTGATTTTATTGAGATAGGCATGAATTCGTATTATTTAAGAAATGGAATAAGATCAGAATCGGGTGTTACGCTAAGTGGAAGTGATGCTGTCACAACAAATTCACTTAATGAATACAAGGGTTTCGGGGACCTCACTTTGGCAGCTGCTTTCAGGATACCAATAGAATATAAATCTTATGATGTAAGCCTGAAAGGCGGGATTACCCTGCCCTCTGCAGAGCACCAGCCGTCGGAACCGACTCATGCTATTACAGATTATGTTTCACCAAATACATATACAGTAAACTATCATTTCAATAATAATAACGGCATCGGTGTACCAATATATTTTTTTGCAGGCTCTGCAAAAATAACCCTCTCAAAAATCTCCTTAGAAGCCAGTGGAAATTACAGCTTCCCTGCTAAAGAAGGTGAAAGTATAAGATGGAACTGGACACTCATTGGGTCAAAATTTACTTATAATAGTATACCGTACAATTATCTGCCAGACAGAACTTTAACTATTAACGGATCTGTTCACTATCAGGGCGCAGGATGGCTCGATCTATTCCTCTCAAATTATTACTCAAAAACATCATCAGGCTGGACGGAATATTATAATCTAAAATATGCAAATCCGGAGACTGCACTGTTTACTATTGAACCGGGATTTGAACTGCAAGTTTCACCGAGCCTTACTATTTACCAGTATGCAGGATTTCATCTTACCGGAACAAATACAGATGCTCCATTCTATTTACTGACCACTATCAGGTTCAATATGTTCCCTTTCTGGAAATAATACTAAAACGCTAATTATGAAAAGAATCGTAAACATATTGATATTAACCCTGGCCACGCTGGTTGGATATGGTCAGACAGAGAAACAACTGGTGCCTTCAGACCTTAAGCAGCTAACCGTTGTTACAGAACCTTCAACACTTTACAAAGGATTTTTCAGGGCAGGTACAGCTTTAAGTTATGCAGTGGTGGATAAGTATTTCACCAATGACAGAAATAAAGAGTACTTCCTTAACAGTGCATGGGCTACAAATTCAGGATTCAATTTTATTTTTCAATACGGTATTACCGACCGGTTTCAGGTTGAAGCTGCATTCCCCCTGGCAAGCAATATCAGGCAAAGTGAGAGCAGGTTATATGTCCCTTCTGCCGACACAACCGTTGAATACTCATTTACACTAAAAAGTAAAGGAATCGGAGACTGCTATCTTACTCTGAAGTACCAGATACTGAATGAAAAAGCAAGTAATACTTCACTTATCGGAAGTATTGATGTCACCATCCCGACCGGGGAAAAAAATCCAACAGATATAAAAGGCGAAACAGACTATGATCCTCCTCTGGGAAACGGCTGTTTTGCAACTACAGCAGGTCTCAGGTTCAGAAAGATACAGTATCCCTATTCCTACTCCGGATACCTTTATTATACCTATCAGTTGCCGGGTTCCAAAATTATGGATCCTTCCGACACCCGGGAAACTGAATTCAAAGACGGCAACCACCTTGATGCAGGGGTGAACTTCAGTTTACATCTCAATGAATGGATCGCTCTTACCAATGAGGCAAATCTGTATTACAGGTCCAAGGATAAGATTGATGGCAAGATCCCTGATTATGCAAATATTTCATGGGCAGTGTCGTATGAACCTAGGTTGGTCTTCCAGATAAAAAGATTCAGGATCAGCGAGGCTGTAAGAATTCCTGTTTTCGGAAAGAGTATGGGTGCTGATCCAATTTATGTTCTTCTGGCTCAGTATGTATTCTGAAAATAATTCTTCATGAAAATCAATGAAAAAAGGGATGGATACATCCCGTTCTTTTCAATTCTTGCCATTATAGCAGGAGTATTTATAAGCTGTGCCACTCCGTCAATACTTGTCACACAGGAGCAGACCCAGGGCGATACCTACTTTAATCAACACAATTATCCGGAGGCAATCAGGCACTATAACCTGATGCTGGAATCAAGCAAAAAGCTGGGTATTTACCGGAACATGTCGATGGAGGCTGATGTTAACCGCAAGATAGCCAACGGATATGAGATGACAGGAGATTATCCAAAATCCCTTGAATATGTTAAATATGCCCTGACTAT
>Ga0307376_10001115_pt1 | contig 30265 bp, 72 predicted proteins | sample TR2MG_FD_202536 | JGI IMG/M metagenome (GOLD analysis project Ga0307376, IMG submission 202536) | Soil microbial communities from Risofladan, Vaasa, Finland - TR-2 | ecosystem: Environmental > Terrestrial > Soil > Coastal area > Acid sulfate soil | place: Finland: Risofladan, Vaasa | collected...
GGAACAATATCAGTTTGTTCAACTTATCTTAATCTAACCGTTTATGAAAACATCACAATAGACTCTGGTGGAACTATTACTGCATCTGGAACTGGGAGTGCTGGTGGTGCTGGTAGAGATAACCCATATTGTACTGGAAATGCTGGTGCCGGATCAGGTGCTGGCAGTGGTGGTGGATACGATTATTACTCACCTTACGGTGGTGGAGGTGGTGGTGGAGCTGGCTATGTAGGAACTGGTGGTTCTGGTGGAAGTGGTCAAGGAGCAGCTGGTGGCTCAGCTGGTGGAACTTTTGGTTCTGCAACTGATATAGCTTTCACAGGATCAGCTAATGCAGGTTCTGGTGGTGGAGCTTCTGGAGGTGTTGGAACTCAATATTCATCATGTAGTTCAAGTGGGGGTAATGGTGGTGGGGCAGTTAGAATTTGGTCTCCTAATATAATTATTAAAGGTACTATAGATGTTAGTGGAGCATCTAAAGGTACTTCTTCAGCTAATACAGGTGGTGGAGGTGGTGGTTCAGGGGGTGTAATTCAGTTAGAAGGAGATATCATTAATATTTCTGGGGCTACATTAACAGTTTCTGGTGGAACTGGTGGAAATGGGTATCATGATAATAGATTTGCTTATATCGGTGTAGGCGGAGGAGGTGGTGGTAGTGCTGGAAGAATTAAGATTTATTATGCAACTTCTCTATCAAATGTTAGTACTTCTTATGTTTTAACTGGCGGAGCTGGTGGTTCTGGAGATGATGGTGCAAGTGGCGCAAGTGGTTCTAGTGGAAGTTATCATGTCAATAATACTGCTGTAATAGACTTTACTTTACCAACCGCGCAAACTGCAAGTTTCACTAATTATTCAGATTCAAGGCCTGTTCCAACATATTGCATAAGAGATTCAGATAAAAAACTACAATTAAAATGGGATTTGGAAAATACTTATACTTGTCTTACTCAGTTATTTGAAAATAATCTTTCAACCTTTTCAGGAACTCCAAATAATGTTTCAATCTGGGTAGGAACTGTTGATTCTCAACCAGAGTTTAATATTACAGGAAAGTTTAATGTAACTTCTTCTTTTGATGCCAGGGCCCAAGTAGAGTCTTATCTAAGTTCATGTACTGCTAAGTCTGATTCAACTTGTGATGTACCTGTTACTCTTTATTCAGTTACAAATGGTTTACTTAGATGGAATTCTATTAATGCAACATTTGTCTATGACATTAATCCAGTAAATCTAGATCTTGATGTTTTTAGAAGTTTTGTAGGAAATTCTACTAATTTTGTGAATGTACCAATTACTTTTAGTTCAACTAAAAATGGAACTCTAGAATTGCTTAACTTAGAGTATGACTATGCAGGTGGAAATGAAACAATTAATTTACTAGCTTATGAAGAAAATCTCACATCTGAGATAGAGACTTATACTTTTAATAATTCTCTTGAAATTGAAAATCTTACATTTACAGGAAATCAGAATATAACAAGATATCTTGCTATTCCTTATGGAACTATTAATGTTTCATCATTTTATATGAATTTTAGTGGTTTTTGTTTAAGTTATGATGTTTTTAATTTAACTCTATGGAATACGAGTTTAATAGATGATACAGAGATTTATGAGTTTCAACCAGACACAAATAAAGACAGTTCAGATGTAGATGTTGGAGGAAGTGGAAGTTCTGAAAGATGGGGGCTATGGAAATTTAATACTACTTCTCTTACAGGAATTACAGGGATAACTGTGGCTGTGTTTAAGTATAGTCTTAGTGGTTATGATACTTTTGATAATGATGAAGGGTTTAATCTTTCACTACACAGAATTTTTGATAATTCTTGGGTTGAAGAATCTGTAACTTGGAATTCAAAACCTTCAAGTTATAATTTAACTGCCGAAAGTGAAATTTGGTATAATCAAACAAGTTCAAAAGGTTTTTTAAATATGTCAGTAATTGACATGATAAATCAAGTTATTTCTGAAGGAAATATTTCTCTTTCAATTTATGGTATTCCAGAGGATGCAACTATTAGTACAGAGAGTGTAACACTTGAAGATAAGGAAGGCACATTCAGTGATAAAACTCCAGTAATAATTATAGATTACACTATATGTAATAGGACAATTAATTCTTCTCTTGAAATAGGAACACCAGATGGAACCTATGAATGGAACTATACGGGGATTTTTGATCATTCTAATAATAAAACAGATAATTTAGCCGATGTTATAAATGCTTATCTTCCAAATTGTGATTATACAGGAGGATATTGTTATGTCCCTTTTATAATTCATTCTGATAGTGGAGGGGTAATTCAATATTCTGGCATATCTGCTAATTTTAGTACAAATATAGATATTAAGACTATAAATGACTCTATAGATGCAATTATTTATTACTCCAAATGGGATTATAATTTTCCTAGATACATAGACTATTTGGAGTTCATTCCGAAATCTTCTACTACTAAGAATGTTACACCTTACGGTCAATCTGGATTAAATCCAATACTAAATATAACTACCTACAATTATGGTGGAAGAAATATGAATATTTCTTATTATCTCAACGAAAGTTATGTTTGTATAAATCTATCAGCTTCTCTAGATAATGCTAAAGTTAATGGTTCTATTATCATAAACCAATCCTGGATTGATTTTAATACTGACTTAGAATATCTTAACAATACTAAAATGTGGATGTGGGCAGATTATGCTTGTAATTACAGCTATTGGACTCTTTATAATCCTGATCTTTACTTACGTGGTTGTTGTAATGACTGTGTTTGTTCAGAGGATATACAATGATTAAATTTATAATCACATGGGCAGTAAGCTATATCCTGATAATGTTTTGTATGTGTTTGGATAATTTATGTTGGATTCCTGCAGATTTTAAATGGTATGGAACAAATGAATGGAGAAAATATTTTAGAGTTTTATTTACTATTAGAAATAAAGAATATATATTTCCTAACACAACAGAAGGATGGAAAATAATTAAAGGCAGAATTATAGATGTTTTAACGCATCAGTATGATATTATCCCTGCTTTAGTTACAAGTTTTATATTAAATTTAATTATAATAATATTTTAAAATGGCAAAAAGTCAAATAAGAAGATCAAATGTGATAATAATGAATAAGGACTTAGAAGATTTAGAAACAAGAGTAATAGATGAGTTAGGTAAAAAAACATTTGATGACATAGGAGATTATGCACTTGAGTTTAGTTGTGAAGAAGCTAATATTTTAGGTATTTCAGCATCAGAGCCTGCATTTCAAGATATGTGTGTTTTGAGAAGAATACAAATGTATTCGAGGATTTTAGCAATGTTTAAAACATCATCTGATGTTCCTTGTCGTTTAACAATAGGACTTTATGATAAAAAATCTGTAAAAAAAATAGTAAGGGATTTATATTCAACAAGGAGAAGAAAATGCCAGTAAGATCAATAAAAAAGATTCCTGTATATGCTTGGATTCTACCAACTTATGGTTTAGTTTATAAAATTGAGATAGTCGGGGCAACAACTACAGATGTTACAGACCTCATTTACGGTGGAGATTACACTGATGGCGTAACTGAAACTATAGGCAACTTTAGTTTTACCATAGACAATTCTAATGAAAGTTATACCACATTATTCCATCTTTATGATGAATTAAATATTTATCTTGACTATGCTGATACAGCAACAACTTTAAGATTTAAAGGAGTAATTGAAAAAGTTTCTAATAGCAATAATACAATTATAGTATCGGGAAGATCAGTTGCATCTAAAATTATGGGCATTACTGTCACAAAATCTTACACTAGTCAATATACTCATGATATTCTTTTAGATTTATTTGCTAGTTATGCTACCTATATTGAAACAAGTGGAATAGATACAACAGAAACAACTGACACCCAAATTACTGTTAATTGGTATCAAAGACCTTTTTGGGAGTGTGTACTAGAACTTTGTAATCGAGCAAGTTATTCTGCTTATATTGATTGTAATTCTGTTATTCAATATTTTCCACAGGAAACTAGAATGAATGGAACTGAGATAATTCTACATGATGCTAATTTATTTGAAACAGGAGATTTCACTCCAGACTTGTCAGTTGTTAAAAATAGGATTATTGTTTATGGTTCTAAACAAGAAGAACAGCAAATTATCTGGACTGCTGAAGACTTAGATAGCATTGCTAGTTATAAAGTAAAAGAAGAAATAGTAAATGATTCAAGTATTACTACAACATTACAGGCCAAAGCTAGAGCAGATTATGAATTAAGTCTTAAAAAAGAGCCTCCAATTATTGGAGAAGTGACAAGTTTAGGCTTACCAACTATAGCTCCTGGAGAAAAGGTTAGAATTTCAGATCCACAAAATGGTTTAGTGCCAAATTACTATGCTATTCAACAATTTTCACATAAATTTTCTAATGACGATCCAGTTAAAACAACTTTAACGGTACATAAAGAAACTTCAACATTACCAAGAATACTTAAAAAAAGAATTACTTTTGAATCACAAAGTTCAAGTATGGAAAATGCAAATGAATTAAGATATTCATGGCTATTTGATTTTAATACAGATTCAGGCACTCATTCAGGCACAGAAATTGCAGATGGTTTCCTAAAGACAGATGGAGGTGGTTCTGGAACTTGGATAAGTGACGATAATGAAGTAACGACAGACATTACTGCATGCGAATTAAGGGTAAGTGGAGATGCTCTTCCAGGAACTACTTACTCAATTAGTGTAGATGGGGGTATTGTCTGGCAAACTATTACACCAAATATTTTGCTTACCCCAAATCCTTCAGGTAAGACTCTCAAACTTAAAGTAGGATTAAGTTCAGCCACTACAAATGTCGATTCCCTCATGTTATTGTATAAGTGACAAGAGATAATCATTTTCAAAATAAACTCAGGAGGTAAAAATGAATTGGGTAATAATAGCACCAGTCGTAGCAGGTGGACTTAGAAACGTCATAGGGTATGTAGAGAATTGTCTTAAAGATGGAAAGATGGATGTCTATGAATGGGGACAACTTGGAAAGACTGTAATTGAAAACGTTACTATCGCTGTAGCAGCAATGTTTGGTTTAGGAATGGATCCAGTCCAGGCATCAGGTTTAGCTGTTTTAGGAAGCTTTTTGTTGTCTGCAATAAAGAAAAGTGCAGCAATAGTCAAGAAAAAGTAATAGTGTAAGTGTAATTCACTTTTACTCTTTTTTTTCTTTTTTTATAACTTTAGAATTTCTTGGGTTTCTAAATGAACATAATTACATCTACCACATCTCCAACCACCCGTCAGTTCTATTTTAGTTATGGAACCACATTTTGGGCATTTCTTTGGCCATTTGTTTTTATTATTCAATTTTGATGACCTCATTTGAAACTCCTGGAATTAGTTTATTTCTTTTGATTAGATCAATTACTACCTGCATATGCTTACAAGGTTTTCCATTGTTTTTATGAGTAAATCTGTAGAAACTTCCATATTTGCAACAGCAAATACTCTTATCAAAGATTATCCCCCCTTCATCATCTGCTATAATAATCACACCATAACTTTCTTTTGACTTCTTGCTTTTGACATCAACTATGTATTTTCTCATCTTTGGATTTGATTATTACAGGGAGTAGGGGAATTGAACCCCTAACTCAGGTTTTTGGTTGTTTATCACCATCACATACCCAAAATAGTGATTCCTGGCTTTACCTAATTAAGCTAACCCCCTAAAAAGAAAAGTAAAAATTACTTTTCATAGCGTTAAATTTAAGTTCTGAATAAATCCATCTACAACGGTTATTTCTATTGTACTAACATTGACTTCTCTTTCATCTTTGTCTTTCCTGACTTCAGAACCGAGAACAATGCTTGGAGTTTTTACAGCAAGTTTCCTTTTGCAATATTCTGTTACGTCTATTGCTCTGCTTGTAAATTTTCCTCTGGCTTTTATCACTACTTTGCTAGACTTTTTTAACTGAACTTGTACTGCATTAATGTAGTTCATAAATGGCTTTTTTCCAATAAAGACAACATTATCTTCTTTACTGATTTGGCTCATCTGGAACCTCTTGTGATTTATTTCTTATCATCTTTTCCACTACATGAATATTCTTTTCATGCTGCTTGATGATTCTTTTCTTTTCAGATATCTTAGTTCTTAGTTCTCTTTCGGCTATTTTCTTATCAAGAATAGCTTGAAGTCTATCAACTTCTAAAGTTTCTTTGTCTACCTCTAATTTCCAGGCCATAATTTGTTCTTGTTTGAACAATATGTCTTCTGGTGTTAGATTGATGGTTTTTGTTTTGGTCATTTTTTCCTCCGTTTTTTTTACTGCATAGCTATTAATAGCTACTTATGAAATAAAATCCAATAGTCTATTTAATAATTCTTTTGGATTTTCAGATTCTTTTGTATTAACTTCATAAAACTCAAATTCTTCAGGATATTTAATCTTTTTGGGATTGGTCTTCTTTCCAAGTTTAACAGATTCTGAATGTAAAATCTCAATAATAAATGCCTTGTCATCTTTTATTGCAATAATATCTGGAATTCCTTTAGATTGTGTTAGCCTAGCTTCAACCCAAACATCATAATTCATTTTCCTTAATAATCTATAAACACTAAACTTAGTATCTTCGTGGATGTTAGTATTTTGAGTATTTAGATAAAAATAATTCTTATGCCTACGACTATTAAATTCAATCTTCTTTAATACAGCATAATTGTGATAGTCTGTCAATTTACCACCTTGATTGTAAATCCTTTTTCTTGTAAAGCAAACAATCTTTTTCCATAACTTTCTAATTCCTTTTCAGTAAAGATAATGTCATGTCTAACATCTGTTTCTTCTGAGTGCATTAATCTACCTGTTCTCTGAATTTCTTGTTGTCTGGATCCAAATAAGAAATCTATCTCAATTATATGATTTAAGTCTTTTATGGAAACTCCTAAATCCATTACTCTTGAAACTACCAAGACTTTATTTTTCTCAATTAAATCCATTCTATTTTCTGTTTCTCCATAGATAAAAGGTACATTTATCATATTCGCTAGTTTCTTTCCAAGTTCAATGCTATCACAGAAAATTAAAGTCTTTTTCTTCGGATTCATCAATTCTATTGCTTTGCTTAATTTACTTGCCTCACCTTTAACAGTATGAACATAAATTGGGTGATATGATTTTCCAACAGTTTCCATATAGTCTTTCCAATTCAATCCAACAGGAAAACCTGTTAAAGCAAAGATATATCTTTCTCGCCCATCTTCTCTGTGTGGTGATGCACTTAAACCTATTCTGTATTTAGTATTAATTAAAGCTAATCTGGAAAAAGTATCTGCTGGAAGTTTTTGACAATTATGAGTTAAAATCCCATTAGCTAAGAAAGTATGGCTAGTACTTTCAAAGTCATAGACCTCACAATCTTTCTTCTCTTTGGCAATTCTTAATATTTTAACTACTCTAAAATCTTGATTTTGGTACCTTATCTTGTCATTCATAAATTTTTCTTTGCTTTGTATAAATTTATTAGACTTAATTTTGTGAGTTAAACCTATCTCTTTAAAAAATAAATTAAAATCTTTACTTCCCACATTTAATTGATACTGTTCCCTGTAACCTTGTTTTTTATGTACACAAAAAGAGGAATGAATCCCAAATTTTTTAAGTAGGAATTGAAGTTTTTTAATGAAATTTTTACTCCTCATACTTATTTGCAATCCGGATTTATCAATAGAACCTTCTGATGAAAATGCAATGTCAATAAATCCTTTAATTGAGTCTAAAGATGCGTAAAATATCTTATCCACAATATCAACACTATGGGATTTTTTACCAGGAGATATTTTATACCTCTTTACTAGACAATCTTTTACAAACTTTGAACAGCAACCTATTGTGTAATCTCCTCTTTTATTATTAAATTCCCAAAATTTACTACACCCCAGGGAGTTTATGCCCTTTATAAAAACCTCTCTTACCCATTCTTTTTCTCCACTTTTTGATACACAAACTTTAAGGGTGTTAGTTCTTTTTTCTATGTGCCCATCACACATGATTAAAGCAGCAAATTCTAATTCAGCTCGGTCTATTTTGAATTTTTCAGTATGGGGAATTTTTTCAGGCACTAACATATAGTCTTTTAAAGGTACTAAATCTTTCGCCAATTTTACTGAGATATTTTTAACTGAATTCGCTTCAAATTGATTAAGATGTTTATTTCTTATCTTCTTAAGTGTGATATGTGGATGGGTAACAGTAGTAATTATATCCCCAAAAGAAGTAGATATTTTGTAAATTGTATTTGTTTTTCTTGTGAACTTATTTTTTACTAAGCCTCCTACGACTTTATCTCCATTCTGAATATCTTCAATATTGGTTATCCCACCATCTTTTTTTATTATCTGAGAACCTGCGACTAAACATTCATCATATACAACTAAAGCATAACTTTCGTTTCTATTCCTAAATCCTTGGTAAGTCATAATTGTGATTTCACTTTTGCAATGAGGAACATACTTATCAATATACCAATTCCATTGTTCAACTAAAGTTCTTGTAGGCACAACAATTAGTTTTGGGCCTTTAACTACATCAATACATTTCAAAGCAATCATAGACTTCCCTGCTCCTGTTGGGTGAAACAAACCTATGGCTCCAGTAGCTAAAAATTTATCAAAAGCTGGTTGTTGATAGTTTCTTAATTCTAATTTTGATTTAGGCAGCCTTAAATCAATAGCATTTACAGGTTTAGGCTTAAAAGGCAAATTTCCACGTTCAATCATGTCTGCTATTAAGTCGAATTCATGTCCCTTGACTATTCTAGCAGAATTGGCTGTAAAGTCTGTTAGATGCCTTCCTACACCTTTTTTTACTGCCTCTTTTTCACTGGGATCAAACAAAACCGAGTTTTCTACAATTTGGGCTTCAAACTCTTTTTTTAAGTTAATTTCATTCAAAAGTTCTTGTGGAATGTCCCCTAACCAGCTTGAATATTGGTCTAATTGATAAACAAAGAAGTTTCCTTCATCTCTTAAAAGCCAACCAACCTGAAAACCTTTAATAAATTTAGGTACAATCACTAGAACTTTATTTTTTGTCTGAGGGACTATCGCATAAGGTTTTTTGAAGAATTCTATGAATTTATCTTTTTCAATACTGTCTTTTAAGGATTTATCAATAGAATTAGCAACTAAACTAATCTCTTTGTCTGTCTGCTTAATTTCCTTTTCAAGAAGTGTAAGTTTGTTTAATTGAACATCAGCTACTTCCTTAATCTTTAATATCTCATCCCTTTGCTTTTGTAATTCAAGAAGATTCATTTTTCTTTACTCTCCTCCTTCTCCTTACACCATTGTAAAGCCTGATTAAATTCATCTTGATAAATAAAACCATATCCTTGAATTATTGCAGATATATTCCTTCCAGATTTTAAATCTTCTACAATTCCTTCTTTATAACTTTCCATCTGCTTATTAAATTTGTCTTGTTTTGTCATTTTAAATCATTAGGGCGTAGGACGGGTGTGTCTAGTACCCTATGACTGCGCCGTCTAACGATGCCCTACGCAACACCGAAACAGATAAATTACCTCTCACGATTCTGCTTAGTTTTGTGAGTATCATGCTTTTACCTCTTTGTCTTTATGTCTTGTTCCTTTATACCAATCAAACATATCTCGTCGTAATTTAGCCATCCTACCATCTGGGTGAGTGAATACTATCCCCTCAACAAATCCATTTTCTCTTCCTTCTGAGCCTTGGACCATACAAGCATATAAAGGAATTAAATCTTTTTCAAACCATTCACTAATCGTTTTGAAGTCTTTAGGATATTTGCCCCAGCTTTTATATTTTAAATGTTTCTGGCAAAACGTGCTGAATGGTATCCACAAGTGTTCCTTTAATTTATAGGGATTGCCATTGACCTTCGGACCTATTAATTCTCCGAAGTGCTGTCCGTCACCCAATTCGTCAATGTATCCTCTTTCTTTAGAGTTTAATATTCCCTCTGTAATCCATTTCTTGCCTTTGTTGATAAATGGTATTCTTTCTATTCTATTGTAAATTTCAGTTACTGCTCCCTCTATAATAACTATGCTAACATTTGTTCCATGAAGTTTTTCAATAGCCATGACACTTTCATCATTAAATACCCATTCATATCCTTCTGCAATTTTGTCTATAACTATATTTTCTTCTCTGACAAAAGGGCTTTCTAATTTTGGCATATCATTTATTTTACAGTTCATGCTTTTACCTCTTTCAAATCAAAAAGCAATTCTACTAAATCATGATAGCCCATCAAGTTCATGTCAGGACAGCCATAACTCCAATTACCCAAATTATCCTCATAGATTTCAATTCTATATTTATAACTGCTCATGCTTTTACCTCTTTTAATTTCTCATAATTAATTTTATGACATTCACACTGGCATTGATAACCTGTTTTATGATTTTTATAGCAATCACACATCTTTTGAACACTCCCTTGGTATTAAGGACTTGCCGAAATGCTTTTCTGCTCTTTTATTAATCACAACTTCAAAACCTTCAAATTTTATATCTTTGAAGTCTTGTTTAACTCCTTCTAATAACTCGGCGAGGGCTTTCTTGATATGTGCTTTAAAAAACATTTTACATTCATAATCATACATTCCCCCTGTTTGTTCTTCATCTTCAAGGCAGAAAGGCTTAGCATTATCGCCCAGAGGGCTTACATCTTCATGGCTTTTTAGGGCTGTTACCTCTGGGCTTTTGTTTTGATGTCTGTTACCTTTAGTAACATGCATATCCCCAAAACTATGATTAGTTTGTGTCATCTTAATTCTTCTCCTGCTTCTTTGTCTATCACATCATTAACTTCTTCACAACAAAGCTTATCTTTAATCTTTTTGATGAAGTCTTTTACATCACAAGTTCTAAAGCCTAGAAAACCTCTGTTTTTTTTCTCGTTTCTTACATACTGTTCTTTATCGCTTAGTGTCATTCTTCAATCTCCTCGTCAGGTGGAGTGTTTTCAAGGCAGACACTCCTTTGCGGACTTTCGTCAAACCCTACCTGACTATGATTATCTTCAGTGTCAGCAAATCCTCTCTGGCGAGATTCGTCCACCGCGTTGGCAACGTGCAACTTTCCAGACTTATTCTGCTGACTATGATTATCTTTAGTTTGTGTCATCTTTTACCCCTATACTTGTTCCTAGTCCATGCTCTATAGGTTGCACATATCCTCATAGAGCCATTTACATCAACATAAACACCTAAACCCTTACAATTATCACACCTGCAATAGTCAGGGTGTTCATAATCATGTGAGTATCTATTACCCTCTAACCACTGTGGACACTTCTTTAGTAAATCACTTAGTTCAGTCATGCTTTCACCTCTTTCTTGAAAAGCGATTGCTTTAATATATCTAAAACTAACTCTTTGGGTATCATTCCCTTTTCATAAGAATTTAAAGCTTTTGAAGTCCATTCTTTTCTTCCGTTTCCACAACTATCTTTATGCTTTTCTTTATGATTACAAACCTTTCCTTCAAACCCAAAATTGTTCCATAATCTTGTTTGCTTTCTAAAACTTTTTCCATACATACAATAAGAAACATCAGTATAAGGCAAATCTCTCATAAAATATTGAAACTTTAATGTTCCAGTTTGTGGATTCTCAATAACCCAGTATTTAGGTTTTAATGCCAATATTAAAGATAAAGTTTTAATTACTAGCATGTTGCTTAATTCTATATAACTTGTTCCTGTTCTTTTAGCATGAGAATAATCAATACAAGGTGGTGATGCCCAAACAAAATCAGGTTTAAAGGGGATATCTTTTATGCTTAATTTCAAAACATCTATGCATAAATTAGCATTACATTTTGGATTATTATCTATTTTAAAAACCTCATGCCCTTCTTTTTCAAATACTTCGCTTACTATTCCTGTTCCACTAAATAATTCTAATATTTTCATGCTTTCACCTCATCAGACATAAGTGACTTGCCGAAATGCTTTAATATTAATTCTTCAATCTCCTCTCTCCAAAATATTTTAGGGTTTTCCTCTTCATCTAACTCCAAAACCTCTTTCATAAGCTCGGCGAGGGCTTGTTTGATTATTGTTTCAGGAAATACTCTCATCCTAACTCCATTTACTAAGTCATGTTCTTTATAATCTTCAAGGCAAAAGGGTTTCTCTTTAGTTTGTGTCATTTTTCTCCTTTTTGTTTTTAATTTCATCTGCTTCTGAACTATCAACATCTAATCCACAATTTTGACAGACAGCACAATGGTTGCATATATTTGTATCCCCACATCTTGGGCAGTAGGACCTAATCATTTTTCTCCTTGTAACACCCACAAAACCTTTATTAACATCTCAGCAAAAAAAGAAGCTTCATACTCTTCTTTTCCCAATTCAATTAACTTTGTTAATAATACTTCTTCCCATTTATTTTCTTGCTCTTTAGTTTGTGTCATCTTCAATCTCCTTGTCTGTTATGTTGAAGAAATGCTTAATCCAAGTTATTAATCCATATACTTCTCCCAAATAATGCTCACATTCTCTTGGGCAATTGGGTTGTATTTGCTTTATCCACTTGATAGCCTCTTGCCTTACTCTTTCGTAAGCTGTCATACTTGTTTCTAAAGGCAATTCTTGTAAATCTTTCAGCGTCAAAAGTCTATCTTTAGACTTCTCTTTAAATTCCCTTGTCTTAACTATATCCTTTAACTTGCCTATATTTTCATTTTCGTTTTCTTCAGTCATCTTCAATCTCCATTGCCCAAGCGTCTAACTTGTCATTTAACTTTTCAATACCATCATAAGATACACAACGAATGTTATTCTCATCCATGTAACTGCCTAATTGTCCAATCATCTTCTTGACTTCTGAAATTGGGATAAGTTTATGCTGTTCAGCCTCAGCCTTCTTATAAATATAATCTCTTGCCTTGTCTCTTTGTTTAATTCCCTCTTTTGAATTAATAGGTTTTATATTTGTTTTTTGTTTTGTCATTTTGTCCTCTTTGTACTGTCTATTAAATTTCTTTTATTTGAACATGGTTTTGAACAAGTTAAAACTATTCGATTTTGTTGTCTTCTTAATGGTGGAATTGGTTTCCCACATTCTATACAATTAATCGGATTCTTTATCTTCTTCTTTGACTTCATCATCTTCAATTTTAATTTCTTGGATTGGTTTATGAATTGTAATAAAACCTTCTTCCTGCAATTTCTTGAGATTGTTGTGGATTACTTGAATTATCTGAATTGGTGAATAGATTAAGTTCTTCTGTTGCACAGTAATTCTTTCCTGCTCATCTCTTATGAATTTAAGTTGGTTTAGAACTTCCTTTGAGTTATTCTGGATAATTGGTGCAATCTTTAGTAAGATTAGTTCACTTATTTCTCCCTTCTTAACTTTTTCATAAAGATTATCAAAAATCTCTCCAAGTCTATCAATCCATTTCGCTGCTTTCTCGTATCTTTCATTAACCGTATTGTACATACTCTTAAATTGGTCTCTAGCAATAGGACTTCTAGTAATTGATGTAGCTAAGGCTTTTTCATAGACTTTTTGTAAAGTTAAGCCACAGGCTTCAACATTCTTCTCTATTTTAAGTTTAGAAACTACCTGGGCCCAAGTCTTGCCAGAGTTTCTTTCATCTATGATAAATTTCTTAATTGCAGGTTCCTCTAACTCTACAATCTTCTTAAACTTGTTTTTCTTTTTCTTTTCAATTACTTCCGTTTCTGTTTCAGTCATGCGTAATATTTCCCCATTTTTTTACATTTCTTAACTTCAGCAACCATCTTTTTATAGGCTTTGTAGATTAAATCTTTTGTTAATTGACTTCCATCTAACGTGATTTTTGCTCCGTATATTCTTGGTAATTTGGAGTGCGTAATTCTACCATTATCTGTATAAATTTCTCGGTCTTTAAAAGTTAATTCCAAAGTTATGATGTTTGTTTTTTCTATCATTTTACTTCCAATTATCATCTACATCACTTCTTCCTCAGGAATAGGCATTTCATCTTTTTCCTGTATTGCTTTTTCTGCCTCTTGTGTTTTTGCAGTTCCATTTATGATATAGCTTTCAATCATTTCAGCAGTTTTATACAACTCTATTAAAGTCACTTTCTGCTCTGGCTTATGATTAAGTTCTAGGAATTTCAAAGCTGTATTCAAAGATCCATTTCTTCTTATTTGCTTTTGAACTTCATCTGACTTTCCATTTGGTTTCCATTCACTAGCTTTAGTAAAAGCTTTTTTAAATGGCTGTTTAGGTGTATCCTCTTGTTGTCCTTCTACTTTATGTATGTAGCTTATATGAGGTTTCTTTGTTGGAGTTCCCTCAGTAAGTTCATACTCAACTTGCTTATGCAAAGCATATTTTTTTAGACCTTCAAGATATTTAACAACCTGTTCTTCAACAGGATACCAACCTTCCCATTCTTCTCCAGAACCTAACAAGATAACTTGCTTATCAACACTCACCGCTCTTAGTTCTGCTATCTCTGTTTTTCTATCATTCATTTTGTTTTCCTCCAAAGTATTTTTTTAGTATCTTTTGTCTTTTTGCTCTTCTTTCAAAGACTAAAGTATTAGTAGGTAATCCTATGCCTTTATGGTTATTTGTTCTTCTTGCCCTTGTAATGGATTCTGGATTTGGAATAAAGGCAGCTTTTTCTCTTTTAATCCGGATTATAATATCTTCCTTGCTTGAAGTTACTTGAACAAATCCCATTAAGTTAAGATATTCTATGAATAAGATAAAGTCATTGTTAGTAGCTTTGTCATATTTTTCTAGTATTTCTTTTACAACTAAAGTATATTTTTTATGATCTTGTTCAAACTCTAGCATATCTGAGTCCCAAACATTTGAAGGATTATATCCCATTCCTTGCCTTAAAATTGTTTCTTCACTCATATTAATCCAAAATGTGCCATTAGTTTTATTATCACCCAAACTACAAATGTTAGGCTACTTAAACATAGCATAGCCCAAATTAATATTATTAGTTTTACTTGATTGTCAGTTAGCATTTTCCATCTCTTTCATCTTTTATTTTTCCTGTCATTTTACAGGTGATACATAAACAACTGCATCTCCTCTAAAGAAGATAAGTCCAAGATTTTGTTTAATTTGGCTGTTCTCAAGTTCATGTGCATTGTCCAAAACAATATTTATGTTAAGGTCAAATGCCAGCAATGTTCCAGAATAGTTCTTTCCATTCTTTAATGCAACCAACACACTCTTGTTTTTGTGTTGATTTAACATATCTAAAGGTCTGTTATATTTTTCCATTATTTTTTCTCCTGCAATTTAAGCACTCCATCGGTTTCAAAAATCTTTCCAGATAAAGTGAGAATTCTTAGGTAGTCATTAACTGTTTTTTCAGATAGTCCTTTACTTAGGCAATATTCACCAATTAATTTGTCTTTTATAGCACCACCTTTTATAGTTGCCTGTCTAATTATCTCTAACATTTCTTCAATATTTCTTTTTCGGTTAATTATTGTATATTGCATTTTAAGTCTTTGTCTGTTATATTAAAAAGATATTTAATAAAATTAATCACTTCATGATACCCACCTTCTGTACAACAAAAATCAGAATATGGATTACCAAAATCAGGAACATCTTGGGATTTAATTTCTAATTCTTTTATCCACTTGATTGCTGCTTGTTTTAAACTAATATCTCTATAATAGCTTGAATGGTCCGTGTAGTCATCTTCATTAGGGCTACTAGGGATATCTTTTAAAGTTTCTAATTCTGTCATTTTACATCCTCTTCTGTTAAATTCATTAACCAGTATAACATCGCTAACATTCCATATTCTGTTCCATATCTAAATATTGTGTCATTCCATTTGTCTACTGCAAATGAGCCCTTTGATGTATCTGGGAATTTATCTAAAATAATTGGATAAATAGTTTTTGGACCTTGAAGATTTTTGAATAATTTAATTGCTTCTTTTCTTAAATCTTCTTTGGTGTATATCGGAGAGCCATTCTTATTCATATCTTTTAGCGTCTTTAGTTCAGTCATCTTCAATCTCCTTACTTTTAAGTTGCTTTTTCTGTTCTTCTAAAAACTCTAAACTACCCTTAGCTTTTTCTATGTCTTCATCAATTTTTCTTATTACAAAATTATTACATACTTCTTCTATATCTTTTTCTTTAATGCATTTCTGACAAACACCTCTATGCCTTGTAAAGATACTATGAGCATCAGATTGTACTTCTACTGTTATTAAAACCTTCTTTTCTTCACCACATACAATACATTTATAATCATCCATCTTCAATCTCCTTATCAAGTTCATGCCCACAAGTAGGGCATAGTTTCTTTTCTGGTTTTGTTTTAATCTCTATAACTGCATCTAACAAATCATATTTTAAACAATCAGCAGTTGTTTTGTTTCTCTGTAAAGGACAATCAGCACAATTTATACCCTCACAAAAGTTATTAGCGTTTACACAATCAAGCATCTTTTGTCTTTGTTTTTTAGTTATCATTTTATCCCCAACTTTTGTTTAAGTTCATCAAATCCAATATGTGCTTTAATTTTAAAACCACCATCAGAACTTTTCATTTCATATTTCTCCATAATTTCATCAATCGCCTTTCCAACTTCTTCTTTCGAAATCATATATTTCATATCCCAAATTCTCATTACTTCAGATTGAAGGTGTCTAATTAATTCAGCAGTTTCTTTTGTTAATTTCCCTTTTGTTTCTAATTTCTTTCCAGATAAATAATGTATCATAAATTTCAAATCTTCATTAGTATCTTTATCGGTATTAACAGAAACATGGTCTATAATATCTTCCTCAATCCTTTGCTGTATTTTATTTTGTTCTATCATTTTATCTTAGTCACCTTTTTACTTTTACCTTTCTTTAGATTAAGTTCTGTAAGGTATAAATCTTCAATAGTCACATCTTCACCTATTCCTTCCATTTGACAACTTGCTAAAGCTTCTCTCATCATCATTGCTTTTATTATTGCATCTCTCATTTTATCTTAGCCACCTCTTCTTTTACACTTTCAAAACATATATCATCTGGATTTGAAAACTCAAACATATCTTCTAAAACCTTCAAAACCTTTGCTTTTGTTTCTTCTATGGCTAACTGCTTTGCTCTTTTTATTAGTGTGAAGTTAGTTAGTTTTGTCATTTATCTTCCCTCATTGTAACAAGGTTCTTCTTCACAACCATCATAGCTTAAATCTTCTTTTCTTTCTGAATCTGGTTTTCCATCTTCAATATGTCCGTAACAAATTCCACATAAACTCATTTTTTCTTCTCCAATTTTTCTAATCTTTTTTGTTTCATTATGTATACCCTGGGATTCCCATTGAACTCGCTTTATTTCTAGCACTATATAACATATCACCTAAACTAACTAAGTAAATAATAGCTTCTTTGTCTGGAATTTTTTTATCATTCCAAACTAAATCAATAGCAGTGCTGATTACACCTTTACCATCAAATTTAATACTTTTAGTAATTAATTCATTAAAGCCTTGGATAATTTTTTTTAATTGACTATCTGAGATATCTAAAGCTTTTTGTAAGCAGCCAGAATTTATGATCTTAATTTTCTCCCTCATTTTGCTTAGAGTATGAATTTTAAGGATTATATAAAGCTTTCTCTATAAATATATAAATATAAGAAACCTATGCTGTTACTTTAAAGAAATTACATCAAGTTACATTTTGTTACAAAATGTAACATAAACTATTATTTACTATTTTTCTTAAAATTAGTAATTACTGCAGAATTAATCTACTATTTCTAAGGTTTATATAAATCTTCAGTAAAGGTTAATAAAGAAAGGCTGTTTTGGATCTCTATGAATTCTTTTATACTGCACCTCTATCACAAATTACCCAACGAAGTAGGTCATCGTCCTGAAGTTGGGCAATCTGTGACAAGTGAAATTAGGGCGAGGCAGACCCAGGGCCATAGACAATGTTATTCGGACGACCTCAAAAGTCTGGAATGTTATGCCTATCCTCGACGCTTTTATTCGTAAAAGCTAGTTCATAGTGGTTTATAATACTAACGGAATAGAGCAGAAAGACTTAGCATCTTCGTTAGAGTGGAATTGAAACTAAGGGCAAAGCATAGGGTTCAAAAACATTTTGGTCATTGTTGTATGACAGAAGCAAGGTTGTTTAGCTTTTCAACAGCTTGATGAAGAAGATATCGAACGGCAAAGAAATCTTTTCACCAAGATGAACAAAAAAGTTCAGACAGAAATGTGTGAAAAAAAGGAAAAAGAAAGAAAAAGAGACACTTCTGAAACTAAAAAAAAAGAAAAAGAAGGAAGAATTATTTTTTTCTCTTGCTTGAAACTATAGTCTTAATAACTCTCCTTTCACTTTTAACTTTAGCTACTTCAATAAGCTTATACACAGTCACATTTGATGATTGTTCTTTTGCCATTTCTATTGCTGAATCTAAGTTATTAGATATTCCAACAAAATTCTGGCAATCATCCTTGATAACTACATGCTTTTCAATAGGTGTTGCTTTTATATGTTTCCCTTTGCTATCAACTTTTTCCCAATTTTCAAATCCCTTGTTCCATTCCCAAAGTTGAGTTGAATTCGGACTATCGTGAAATGATGCTCTTAAACCATCACCAACACTACATTGATGTGGTTTGTTATCTAGACAAAAATCCATTTTGCCAAAGGAATTCCATCCATCCAATCTTTTCTTGCCAGTATATCTATACCACTTTCCACTCTCGAAATTTTCTATCATTTTATACCTCCTGTTTTGTTTATTTATGTCAGGAATTAACCTAACTATATTCATTCTTCCATCGGTCTCTTATGGTATAGCAATTTACATTTGCCCCTTCTTGCAAAGCATTTACATCTACATCAAATTCTATGCCTAAGTTTTTATACATTTCTGCAACAACTACCCCTAGCACACTGCCTTGTTTTCCCCACTCACAAGTTTTAAGTATTCCTTCTTCCAATCCTTTTACTTGGTTTTCAAGTTCTTCTACTCTATCATCTTGCGGTGATACAGCACTAATAACCATACCCACTATTATCAAGGCAATAACTCCTGTCCAGTAAGGGTGTGCTTTAAACCAATTTTGTTTCTGTTCCTTCATTTTTACCTCCCGTGTTTATTTAATTTTCTTGACTATGTTTTCTCTTTTCTCTATTAATACTCCTTTAATAAATTCTTCATCACTTTCAGAATAATTTTTAAAACCAAAGCAGTGATGTCTATTTTCATCTACTATACAAAATCCTGTGTCATCTGAAATAACTACAATACTATGAGCCACAAAGTAAGTCTTATTATTCATAATATATTTTCTTGTTTTGAAATTCAATTCTTTAGCAAAATATCCTGCCTCAATAGAACTATTAACCCATAAGTCTGAATAATGATTACATACCCCACCTTCTAATCGTAGCATACTTTCATTTAATTCTTTACCCATATTTGTAAGATTATATACCCACCACTTCTCTATGTCTTGATTTAATTCAATTACAAAACTTTCTAAAGGTGATACAGGTTTAATAGATACTGCAAAAATAATTAAGCATATTGCTAAACCAAAGGATAAACCAAAGAAAAAGAATGCTTTATTTTCTATACCCATAGGTCGTCGCTCTCCCCTAAGCAATATTTTAAGACATCAATTACTAGATTTAATCTCTTAACAAGATTTGCGTCTAAAGTTCTTCTTGTATGTTGAACTCTTACATCAAGAAATTCTTTCAATTTCTTTTTAATTTGTTTTGCTGTTCTCATTTTAATCTTCTTCTTCTTCTTCTTCACTCTCATCCACATTTTCAATTCCAAATTCTTTAATAGCATCATTTTCCCAGCTATCCATCAATTCTTCCATATATTTCTCTCTGTCTGATAAATCTTTGTTATCCCAACATTTTTGTATTTTGGCAGACATAGGTCTGACAGGATAAATTTTACAATTATTATCTTCTCCAAGAAAGATACATTTTCCTTCATCAAAAGTTCTGTCTGCTGGAATAAATTTTCCTGCTAAATCTTGAATATTTACTCCAATAGGTTTTAGAAAGAAAGAAGAACTTCCATTTCTTTTGTCTATTGCAAAAAACTTATTTATAAGGTCTTTCGGTGTCATCTTCAGGAATTCAGCAATAATTTTCAATTCTGTTGGTGTTGGTATGCAAGTTCTTCTATGACAACAAAATCCACATTTAACACATTCTTTCTTACCCAAAACTTTTGCTGATTTTAGTTTCTTTTCTAGTTCTTCAAATTCTCTGCCTATTTCACATCTTGCTAAAAAACTATTAAACGAAAACATTTTTTACCTCATTTGAGTGTAATTCACATTTGCTCTTTCTTTCTTGAATTCTTTTCAAAACTATTTCTTTCAATCTCAAAGTTCTTTCTTTTACTTCTTGTTGATGTTCTTCTGCCCACTTGATTTCAGCACAAGGATTTTTCTTATCTTCCTTAACTGCGTGGGTAACATAGTCAGTAATATACTCTTGAACTGAATCATAAGCGTCTAGGTTGTCTGGAAAATTGCTTTGATAACCTGTGGGTGTCAAGAGATTAGGTTTCTTATCTATTATGCTATTAAATTCAAAATGATACATTCCCGAAGTCCAATTTGCTTTTAGTTCATATCTTATGCCTATCCCATTAAGCCAAAACTCTCCTCTTTGGTCAGGAAACTTTGATGTAAGCCATACCACCTCTGAATTAAAGCATTTCTTTACTTCTTCTTCAAAAGATTTCTTTGCCTCATCATAACTTGGGAATTTAGCAACCATTAAATCTCCCATTCTAATATACTTAGTTTTTATATCATTAAAATCTTCCCTATCGGCATTATTAACTTCAAATCCACCATAACTTTCTTTTAGTTCTACCTTTGTCTTACTTTTGAAAAGTGTATCTTGTGTCATTTTATCCTCTTAAATTCCTTTGGAATTTTAGATAGCAGAATAACAACTTGTCCTTTCTTTATTTTTTTAAGGCGAGTGATAACAGCATTCATTCCATTTTTGTAAGCCCTTGCTTCCTTTCCTTGATAAATCTCCATTTTTTCTTCAATATCTCCCCCACAATTTTGACAGACATTATCTACTTCTTCTCCACAATTCCTGCATACAATATCGCTTTTACAACTTTTACATTTCATTTTTAACCTTCCAATTCCTCTTTATTTCCTTTAAATCTTAAAGCTATTCTTTCTAAAAATTGTGCAATTTTAAATTTTAGATATAATTCAAATTCATTTACAGACCAATTTTCTTCAATACTCTTTTCTAAAATTTCTTTTAAAGACGCTTGTTCAATCCATTTTATTTTTTCATTCATTTCAACCCCCCTTTAATATTGTAGAATGATTTCCTGCAATATCCTGTTGCCTCTGTCCATTTCTGCTCTGCCTCTCTTATGGTTGAACTCTCATTTAAGAACTTATGAAGTAAATAGATTTTCTCATCTCTTTTTAATAAGTTCTTTGATAAATCTCTCCACATTTCTTTGTTCTCTTGGTATAAGTCATAAATCTTTAATGTAGTTCTAAAGTTTATGTCTTTTGTTGAAACATCTGTGTTTTCTTTGATGTAGCTATATATCTCTTGCCTTTCTTCTGCTGTCAAGTTCTTATAAGGCAATTTTGAGAATTCTGCTAACATTTCCATTATTTCCTTATACTCAAAGTTCATCTCATAGACTAATGAACGAGTTAGCAAAGCATTTGTCAAGACATCACTATCGTTCGGTTTCTTATTCAAAAGGAAAAAACATTTTCCTGTGAATTCAAATTGTCTTGGAGATTTTAGCTTTTTATCAGTTGTTAGATAAGTTACTATCCTCTTGTTATCTTTCCCTATACCCCATAAAGCCCCTTTCAAGATATTTATGATAATCTTGTTATTGAAGATATTTTCTGTATCATCAAAAACGATTATTTCACTTTTATGTTCATACAGGAAATTAACCAATTCAAGTGGTGTGGTATAGTTATTTACATAAACAAAGTTCTTCTTTTCTTCTGTTAAAGTAGCTAAAACAACTGTTGATTTTCCTATTCCCCCTGCTGATACAACAAATAAGGAATTAAGACAACCTTGATTATTGGCTACACTCTTAACATAGTTCTTTAATGGCTCAAAAAATCTATTTAAGTTAGAGTTTTGATTAGCTAAAATTGTTTCTACTGCCTTACCTAATTCTTGCCTTGTGTTATCTTCCTCTTTCTTCATTATTTCTAACTTCTCTTTGTCTATCATTTCTTTCTCGTGTTTTACACCTTTAGTGGTCTTACTTGCCTTTATCTGCTCTTGAACATCTTTTGAATTAGATAATTCAATCACAATTTCTTGAAGTATCTCAAAGTTTTCTTCAAGTGTCAAAGTGCTGTCAATCGTTGCGTCGAAATCAATTAATTCTTCTTCTATTTTGTGGGTTTTACACAAACTTTTATACATTTTTCTCAATTTATTATTTTTGTCCATTTTTCCTCCATTTATATGCACATTTAAGTGAACAGAATTTCTTTTTAATCTTAGCTTTAGGATAATACCCTATTTTTTTCCCACAAGGGCATTTCTTTTCTTTAAAAGAGGTATGTTTCTTTTGGTAGATTACCATCATTAGTCTGTGAATTACACTTCTGCTTGTTTTCCTAAGTTTTTCTTTCATTTTGTTTTTACCACCTCTTTAAGTTTCTCTAACTTTTCTTTTTTAGTTTTGAGATTATTAATAGATTTTAATAGTTCTTTTCTTGCTCTTGATACAGCTTTTTCTTCATAAATTATGCTTTCCTGTTCTCTTTTAATAAGGGTTTTAGCCCATTCAGTTTTTTCTTCTTCTGTTATTTCTGTTTTTTCTATTTTGATATTTTCTTCTTTAAATCCCTTTTCTAAAAGTTCTGCTTTCAATTTTTGAATTAAATATTCTAATTTGCCCTCTAAAGTAGTGTCTTTACAATTATAACCCCCACTTGAATGATAACCAATATAACAAAAGTCATCTGTGCCTTCATCAACATTACAATCCCAATCTCGTTGCCAATCTCCGTCTAATCCATATCTTACTTTAATCACAGCTACTTTATCGTGCTTAATTGTAGTGCCTAAAAGTTCTTGTTTGCTTGTTTGTTTTTCACTCATTTTATTCAAATAAAAATTTATATTTTAATAATTCCCAAAGTCTTTTTCCCACAGGTAATTTATCTATTTCTTCAAATTTTTCCAGTATTCTTTTACAAAAATATTCTCTATTCATTTTATTGTTAAACCCCCCTTTGTTATGATAACTTGCCCTGCACAATCCAGATTTTCGCAGTTGTATATTTCTGTGTTTTCGTCAATCACTTCGCTTAACTGCAATTCATTTCCACACTTACATTTAATCTCCATTTTTTTCCTCTAAATCTATGCTTTGATATTTGTAACCTAAATTTAAGATAGTCTGTATCTTTACAAACTCTTTTTTGGTTATCTTTGTAATAAGGCAGTTTTGAAAGTTCTTTAACAAGATTTTCAGTTTTTTCAATCATTTCTATTGTATTGTCATCTCTCATTTCGTCATAAGCCCTATCAATATCTTCTCCTAAAATTTCGTTTTCTTCTGTCATTTTGAATTGTAAAAATCAACTAATTTCTTTAATCCGTTAAGAGTATCTCTTTCGGAATTAGGAAAATCTACCTTTTCTGTTTGGTTAATCATATCTAAATCTAATGAAGAATAATAACTAATTAACTTTTCAATTTCTTTCATCTCGGCTTTTGTTAGTTTTTGTTCTTGTTTTTCATTTGTGTTCATTTTGATTATTTGCGTTCTTTCGTGCTATACCTTAACTACACTTCGGTATTTGTGCTGGGCGAACGCTACCCTATTTAAAAGCTGTGTAAAGTCTTATAAATTATAATTTGTTCATCACTTGTTTCTTTTTTACTCATTTTAAACCCATTTCTAAAAACATAATTCCATTCTCTTTGCAGTTTTCAACAAAACTTTCATAAAGAGTTTTTAAAATCCTGTATTTTTCGTGTTTTGTGTAGTTTTCTAAACTCTTAATAATATCCTCGCATTTATCTATAAGTTCTTCTTTTGTCTTTAATTGTTTTAAATCTTCAACTCTATTGAATTTCATTTTAACACCTTATCTAATCTTTTACTAATTTTTGGTTTTTCCTCATCAGGCAAACTATCCCAATATTCCATTAAGATATTATATGCTTTTTTGTAACTTACCATTTTTATTTTGCAAGGAGAAAGGGATTAACCCCTTCCTCGCTTACAACCTCTTGTTCAGTTTTACAACCTAATCTTATTTCGGAGATAAACTTTTGAAGTAAAACTTTCTTTTCTTCTACTGCGTCATCACTTTCTAAACTTTTAAAGTCCTCAATAAACTTTATAGCTTGTTCTTTGAAATCTGCTTTTACATTCTCACACTCTCTTTCTACTGCCTCTTTTATCCTGCTTATTTCATCTGTATTAAAATAAGTCTTAAAAGGTATTTCAAAAAACATTAGTTCGTCATTTAAAGCTGTTACAAATCCTAAATGCTCAAGTCCTCGTGTAACCATTTTAACCACACAGACCTTATTTAGTTCTTGTAATGCCTCTTTAAAAGATATAAAAGTCTTGATGTCTGACTTTCTAAATCCTTTACTTATGCTTGGGAATAATATCTGTGATTTTTGGACAAAAGGCATATACTTTATTTCAAAGTCTGCCTCTTTATTCTTTATTCCCAAAACCTCAATAATACTATTCTCCAACTTTTCTTTAAGCATTTCTTGTTGGCTCGTTGAAAGGATTTCATTTTCATTTGTTCCTTTCCTTATTTCTATCGCTTGTAAGCCCTTACCACAGCTACTACAAACCTTTTTGTGATTGACTTTCTTATTGCAACAAGAACTAAACTCGTGCAACCCACTTGTGCTGTATCTTGAATTAGCCACATTAATCGGCATTACTGGAATGGATATAAGCCCAATTTTTAAGTTCATTATCTACAACCCCCACAAAAGCCGATTTCTTCTTCTTCTTCTGTTTTAAAAGTATCTCCACAGGCACACCTTTTTTCTTCCCCTTCTTCTATCACAAGTTCTAAGTTATCCCAAAACTCGTTTTCTGCTGTTTTGTTTTCTCTATTAAATCTTTCTTCTAACTTATTTCTTGCCTCTGCTAAATCTAAATCTTTTCCTTCTACAAAAAAACTTAAATTCAATCTTAACTCTCTTAACTCTTTACTTTTTTCTGTCATTTTAGTTTTCAAATTTCTCCACATTTAATTTCCAAACAATCCGATAACCTGCCTCATTATCAAGCATACCACCTGTATTTCCCTCTGCGATAAGTCGTGCTATTTCTTGATTGTCTATTTCAAAATTGTCTTCTATTGCTTGTTTTGTTTTTTCTTTCATTTTATTTTTATGCCCCCTTGCATATTAATGCGTCACCATTATCGTCAGAACTGACAACAACATTAGGGTTATTTTCAATAAGTCTTTTTGTTGATGCCTCACGATTGTTTATTTCATTTTCTATGTCTTGAATTAACTGCTCTGCTTGATTTTTTGCCTCTTTCAAACCTTCTCCTGTTAATTCTGTTAAATCTAATTCTCCTGTGTTATCCATTATTTTTGCTATCATTTTTAGCCATAAACTCCTGCATAAATGATTTTTTCTTCTAAATCAAAAACTAATTCTGATACCCCTCTCATCGCTTTAGAATAACTTAAATAAACATTAAACTCTCTATCGCCGTGTTTATTTATTAGCTTTTTTAGTTCTGTGATTACTTCACTTGCTTTCATTTTCAAAATTCCCCTGCAAGAACATTTTTGTTCTCTGCTTTATTTATTATTGTGTCCATATTGCTATCAATCCAAACTTCTAATTCTGCTTTACTAAATGTATTAGTCATAGCTTTAACCATTACCTTATCTCCAAAGTATTTTTCTAATAAGGCTAACTTTTCTTCAAATTTAAGTTCTTTTTCTATCGGCATTTCTTGAAAATTCAAATCAAGATTACAGACTTCACAAATCCTTAAATGGTTATCTTCTTCGTCGTATATATCTTCCTCTGCCTCGTTCTCATTACAAAAAGCACAGCTTTCTATTATTTTATCTTTCATTTTCTACCTCTGCCTTATCATCTCTTGCTCTATCGTAGCCCTCGTGCAAATAGTTATCAACCTCTTTGTCTTCTCCATAACAAGCCCTGCAAATCCAAACTTCTGTTAAGGTTTCATTATCTACAATAGGCGTTAAATCGTTGTCCTGCTTTCCACAAAACTGACATTTATTTAAGCCTCTTACCTGCAAGTGATGTTTAAACTTCTCTGCTGTCATAAGCAAATCTAACATAGCATTTCTGTTTAAAGTAACAACAACTTTTCTATTTGTTTTAATGCTCTTATCACTTTCAACTTCTTTCATTTCCACTTTATCGTTCGTATGGTCATATATTAGCCTGTAAAATTCATATTTCATTCTTCAATTCCTACAATTTTTATTTTTGTGTCTGTCTTGTCTGATTTTTTGGTTAATTCATTTGCTATTGCTACAATCTGCCTTATCAAATCCTCTTTTGTTTTGAAATTGTGTATGTATTGCCTTTTACCAAATTTTTTATCTTCGTCGTATTGTTCGGTAGTCTGTCCTACATAAGCACTTGGAGATAAATTAAAACCTGTGTCTGCTGATATTACTTGAAGTTTCAAAAGATTTCTTAAATCCAAATCTTTACTTTTTTCCATTAAGTAAAGTCTAAAGACATTAGGTTTATACTTGGTTACCACAATCGCATTTTCGTTTATTGTCTTATTACTTGTTAAGATTTTAATTCCATCTGACAGCTTAACAATCTGTTTATCTATTAAACCCATTTTCAATAAATCCCCATTTTTTATATCTTCCATTTCAAAAGAAGTTTCAATAAAAACCTGTGTTGCATTATCCTTTATAGTTCGGATAATTGGTTTTTCAGAATTTAAAAATTCTTCAATCTTACTTAAAATCTCTTTTGCCTTTTCTTTGTCTATTACTTCGTTGTTTAAATCGGTCTGAAGTTCTTGTATTAAGTCGTCGTTAAACAAATTTTGTTCAATACTGCAATAAGCCATAGTTACTAAACTTCTGTCTAAACTGCTGTTGTCAATCAATCCACTATCAAAATTTTCTGTATTTGCTAAATCAATCAATTCTAAACAAATCTTTCTATCTGTTGGCGTATTTGTATCTACTTCTTCACTTACTAAATCGTGAAAGTATATTTCTTCTGATGTTTCTATTTCTTCTAAAGCGTCTTTTATCCTTTCCAAAAGCCCGATTTTAGTTTCTTTAAATATCTGTTCAGCTTTCATATTGTTACCTCTTTATTTAATTCTTCAGCAATCCAATTTATCCCACTTGGATAATAGCCCTTTACATTCTCACATTCGCCTTTAAAGTCAAAAACTTTGGCTCTTTCTCTGTCATAAGTCCAACTCGCACTTCTTATACAACTTTTAAGATAAACTTTCTTGCCGTCATATTCTTTAGTTAAGACATATTTTTCTTTAGGCAATTTTGTGTTTAAGGCTTTCAGCAATAAGGCTTTAAATTCTTCACTTTCCCTTAATAGCCTGTGTTGTTTATCTTCTTCACTTCCGTATTTAAAATGGTTTTCTCTCCAATCAAAATTTTTGTATTCCTCTGTTAAAAGGTTATACAATACCTTTAATGCCCTTGTAAATTTGTTTTTACCACCCTGCAAATTTCCTTCTTCATAGTTCTTTAATAAGGCAATTTCAACAGCGTTTAAGCCCTGCTCTTGCAAGATTTTTGAAAAACTCGGGTATTCTTCTAATGTGTAATGTAAAGGTCTTACATTATTACTCGCACAATTAATAAATACCTTATTTTCTTTTATCTTGATAGCTTTAACTTTTTCATAACTCATTTTAGTTTCCCCCCTCAATTTTTTTTAAGGCTTGTGTTGTGCTTTCAACAACTTTTAATTCTTCTTTAACACATTCCTTTATGTGATTTATTAAGTTCTCTGCGTATTCGTTCATTTCTTCCTCGCTTACTTCGCCCATTTGCCCGATTGTATCGGCTATGGCGTCGTATGTGTTCTGTTGGGTGACTTCAATTTCTATCATTTTATTGCTTCTCCATTCGCTTTAATGTTTCTTCCACCATTAGAGATTTAAGTTTATTTTGCTTTTCTTGGTCTGCTATGGTTATATATGCCCACTCTTTACAGAATTTTATTTTAACCTCGTTGTTCTCGTATAAATCCAACTCTTTTAAATTAAGTTCTTTTGTGTTTTCCTCGCTTAATGTGTTAAGGTCACAAGCTAAATAAAGGAATTCAAAAACTCGTTTTATGCTGTCTGGTTTATGGTAACTTTCTTTTCCATAAAAACTTATACAGACTTCTTTTTTATCGTTTATTTCCTTTGATATTTCTGTTCTTGCTTTCTCTGTGTCAAACTCTAATTTGCTGTCCCCTTTCTCTACTTCTCCAACTCTTACTTTAAAGGTTTTGGATAAATCCCATAAGCTAAAAAATCTCTTTCCCTCTTGATTAAAATACTTCTCAAGGTATAAATAAGGCATAACTTCTTTTATCCTGTCTGCTTTAGTTAATTTCTCAAAATGGGTTTTAACCTGCTGTTCTATCTCTGCAAAATTAAAATCAATTCCATATTTTACATTTTCTTTAAAATTGTGCCTTTCTACTTTCCATACATTAAACCTTTTTATCAAAGCACTTAAAAAGTTTCTTTTAACCCTGTTGGTTATGTCGCTTAAGTCATAGTCATTTATCTCTAAGTTTATACTTTTTATTGTTTCGTTCTGATTAACAAACTCTAAAATTTCCTTTTCCATTTCTGCAATACTTTTAAAGTCTTTCATCTTAAAAACCCCTCTAATTTGGTATTCCCACCATATTTTTTAATTAAATTCTTTAATCTTTGTTTCATTAAAGATTTAGTTAAACCAAAATCTAAAATAAAATAATCTTTTGGGTATTGGTTTAAACTATCCAAAGCACTTGATAAATTAGAGGGAGAAATACCCCCGTTTTTTTCGTTTCTTATTTCTGCCTTAAAAAAGTTAAGTGTTGTTTTGTTCATTTTACACCCCTTCTAATGATATTAAACTTCCAATCAGACGAATTAAAAAACTTGTCATCTAAAAGGTTTTTTATTGTATCTTCGTTTTTTTGAATTGCTTTATTTAATTCAAAAGCTGGTTTATCTTTAAAATCTTCTTCATTTATCTTAAAAACTTCGTGTATTTTCTCGTTCAGTTCTTCTGTTCTATACTTACTTAAACAACTTGAAAAAACAACATTTCTTTTTATTTGCTCTGCTGTCAGCTTTTTATATACTTTTATCATCTTAAAACCTCTATTAACTCGCTCTCTATCTCGTGTTTAAATTCTTCCCATTCTTCATAAAAGGTATAATCGCTTTTTGGCTCGGGCAGTTCTGTTTTTATCCCTGTTCTACTCTCAAACCTTTTTATTAGTTCTCTTGTTTTGTATGTTTTCATTTCAACCTCTCATTTACAGCACTTGTAAATCTGTTTATATCAAATAAGCCATGTTGCCCTGCACAAAAACTTATAATTTCCTTCATTACTGCCTGTTTTAATTCCTCTGCTCTTTCTGTTTCAATAAATAAACTCACTTCAAAATCTTTTATTTTATTAATTATTCTTGCTGTAACTAAAGACATTTCAATAAAATCTTTTCTTGACATCATTTTAAGATTTCCATTTGTTTATTTATTTCCTCTACTCTTTCGTTCCCAAATCTTTTTAATAAAGCACTAAAATATTTAGTGTATTCTTTTGCCCTGCACTTTATTAAAATCTGTGTATGTTCTGTCATTTTTTTATCTCCTGCCTTGTTAAAGGACTTTGTTTAATTGAGTATTTTAGCGTGGGATATTTCGTTTAATTTCTCTTGTTCCAATAATCTCTTAACTTCAATAAATTCTTTAAGCAGTTCATCTATTGAATTATACCCTTTTCTCGTCTTCTCTATCATTAATACTTTATGAAGTTCTACACTTACAAATACAGGTTTATTCTTTTCTTTTTCTGTCATTTTCTCGCTGTTTCCTTTCTATCTTTAAAAGTATAATTAATGGACTAAATACCGCCCACGCTAAAACAATAAAAGGTATAAAACTTAATTGCAGTAATACTTTTACTAATAGGCAAAACCTCATTTT
>Ga0307376_10001116_pt1 | contig 30258 bp, 53 predicted proteins | sample TR2MG_FD_202536 | JGI IMG/M metagenome (GOLD analysis project Ga0307376, IMG submission 202536) | Soil microbial communities from Risofladan, Vaasa, Finland - TR-2 | ecosystem: Environmental > Terrestrial > Soil > Coastal area > Acid sulfate soil | place: Finland: Risofladan, Vaasa | collected...
AAAAATCCTAAAATAGATATACGAGTTCAGACTGTTTGGAGCTATTTTAACACTACTCCTTATTATAGAAAATATGGCATAGATATTGCGATTTGTCAACAGGCAATAAATTATTGGTTTGATGGATCAATAATACGAGAATTAATTTCATGTATGAATGATGGTGGTAGATTTATATTTAATACAATATCTACCAAGCCTCCAGAAGAGGTTGAAATTCGTAATTACGTATGGGAAGGTAGAGAATACGTAGAAATATCGCAATGTTGTGGAAATATGATATACCATGCGCAGGCGACAAAGGGAATACCCATGCATGCAACATCTTTTGAGTGGATGCCAAGGGAATATCTTGAAGAAGTTTTGTCGGAATATTTTGATGTTTTTGTCATCGGGGAAGGGAGAGGATTAACGTTTATTTGTGACCGAAAATGACAGACCCAGCCAGTTCTATCTCCTTTTTTATTATTTCAGGAGAATAGATATGATTGCAGGTCTTAGAGACGATATTGGACACCTTTTTATATGGGTTTGGGGCATATGGGCAGCGGCAATGTTTTTTATTGCTATTATTAGTTGTTTCAGCGTTGAAAATATTTTTCATAGAGCAAATGCTGTTTCCATAGCTATTATTGTTTTGTCTTGTGCATATATGTGTTTTTATACTATTGAAAAAGATAATAAGTGGAATGATGATGGTTATGTTTTTATTTGTTCGTTATTTGCTTTTGGAGCGTTTGGGACAGCAATATTTGTTAGTTCTATTTTTGCTAATGCAATTTTGCCTATAATAGCTTGTTTGTATGGAAGCTGTGTATTCTTTGGGATAAAACCCGTCTTGGAATATTTAGGATAAAATGTGGCATCCTTTTAAATTTTTTATAGAGCGACGTAAAAAAGAATGGGAGAAGTCTGACCAAAAATTATTGGAAAATATAAAGAAATTTTCTTGCAAAGAAGAAGAAGATATAGATCTTTCTGGAATGACTGATTTAGAAAGTCACGATGAAGATTAGTGCTGGATTATTAATGTTTCGTTTTAAGGCAGGAAGGATTGAAGTTTTATTAGGGCGTCAGGGTGGTCCATATTACGAAAATATGACAGAGGGGCACTGGAGCATTCCTAAAGGGCTCAGGGATGGAGAGGAACTGGTTAAAGACTGTGCAATAAGAGAGTTTCGAGAAGAAACGAGTTTTGATCCTCCGAATGAAAATTCTTGGCTTTATCTTGGAATTGTGAGATCAAAAAGTGCTAAAGTATATGTAATTTGGGCGTTTGAGGGAGATTGTAACCCTCAGGAATTTCAAAGCAATACTTGTTCTATAGAATGGCCAAAAGGTTCTGGAGAAAAAATAGAAATTCCAGAAATAGATAAAATGGATTTTTTCGGGATAGAAGAAGCAAAACAAAAAATAGTTTTGTCTCAACAACCATTTATTGATAGGTTAAAAACTAAATTAAAGGAGAAAAAATGATTTTAATTCATATTGGAATTGGTTGGTTATTTTGTCTTGTAATTAGCTATCTTCTTTTCAGGAGAGTTCATCGGAGAGAGGTCCATCAATGGCATACTTCGGATCGTATATTTTATATAATGCTGTCTGTTTTGGGTCCTGTATCACTGCTTTCATCATTAATTTTTATTTGGAAGTTTAGGGTTAGGGATACTTCTGAGAAAATAGCAAAATGGTAAATATTTTTCCCGCGAAAAAAAAAGAGAACCCAGCCAGTTTTGAACCACAATTATTGAAGAAGTTGAAATCAAATCTTTAGAAAGGTAGAAGAATGGTAACTCCCGATCAGTTGCTTGTCGATTCCGAGAAAAAGTTTCTTCCTGAAACCATTTGGATCGAAGATATTGTTCCTGTTACGTCAATCTGCGAAGGGCTTAAGCTTATCAAAAGAGAAACCGTTAATTTCTCTAATGATTATGCTACAGATCTGTTAGAATTGGAAGTTTTTGGACCTGATCGCCCTATTAATAACGATCATGTTAATAGGCTTTTACAAGCGATGAAGCGAGGAACGTTTAGGTGGGAACAAGTTCAAATTATTGTTTGCTCTTGTGATAGAAAAACTTATCGTATGAATGGACAACATACGGCTTGGGCAAGATTGTGCTTTGAAGAGGCTGGCCATAATATTCCTGTTACGGTTTATCGATACCGAGCATCGTCTGAAGAGGATATGAGACAATTGTATGCTTCTATCGATAGGGGAAAGCCAAGGACAAAAGCGAATGTTATTCAGTCGTATTTGTTTGAGTCAACTCATTATTCGAATATGTCAAAATCTGTGATTCGGAATATTGCAGAGGGTTTGGGATTTTGGCTTTGGGGCTGCACTAGCACGTCTCACCACGATGGCGATGAAGTTGCATATCTTTTGAAAACAGAGCATTACGATCTTGGTTTGAAAGTTGCTCATTATCTTAGCACCTGCTGTTCTGCTGCGGTAAAACATCTTCGTAGAAGTCCAGTATATGCCGCAATGTTTGAGACGTTTAATAAGTCTCAAGAGGATAGTATGGCGTTTTGGGATGCTGTCAAGACAGGTGCCAATCTTAGCGCCGATGATGTAAGATTGAAACTGCGCAATCATTTAATGGGTTATGCCGTAAATGCTGGTCGCGGTGGCGGATCGTATAAGCATATGGTTCCTGCTGAAGATATGTATGGTTGGTGTATTCAAGCTTGGAATTCCTATCGAAAGAAAAATGGGTATTTGCGAAGTTTTAAGCATGCCCAAGATGGAAAAAGAGTTAAAGCTGTTTAAATTACAAAAGGAATAAGGAGAAAGAAATGCGAAAAATTCATTTGCTTATTATTGACCCACAGAACTCGTTTTGCGATCCAAAAGGCGAGCTTTATGTTACTGGGGCCGAGGACGACATGCAACGTCTAGCAACGATGGTAGAACGTTGTGGTAGTAAGTTTGACGATATTCACGTAACTCTTGATTGTCATCACTTGTTTGATGTAGCTCACCCGTTGTTCTGGGTTGGCTCTGGTGGTCAACATCCAAGTCCTTTTACTATTATATCTGTTAATGATGTGGAAAATGGAGCTTGGACACCTACTGTTCCTAGTCTAACTAGACGTATGATCGCTTATGTCAAAGGACTAGAGCAAGGTGGAAGATATCCTCTTTGTATTTGGCCTCCTCATTGTTTAATAGGAACTTGGGGTAATAATGTTATTCCTTGTTTGGCAGATGTTCTTCAGAAGTGGGAACAAGATAACATTGCTATGGTTGATTACGTCTCAAAAGGTTCCAATATCTATACAGAGCATTATAGCGGGATTCGTGCGGAAGTTGCTGATCCTGAAGATCCATCAACTCAATTGAATACCCGTTTGATTGATACTTTGATGGAAGCAGATGAAATTGTATTGACTGGAGAAGCCAGTTCACATTGCTTAAAATCGACAGTTGAAGACATTGCCGAAAGCTTCGGTGACGATTCCTATGTTAAGAAATTTGTTCTTTTGACGGATTGTTGTTCTCCTGTTACCGGTTTTGAACAACAGGAAACCGATTTTATAAATGCAATGACGAAACGAGGAATGAGAACCTCTACGAGTGCGGAGTATCTGTCCTGATGCATTTTCCCGAGTTGACAGTAAAAAAGCAGCGAGATATTCTTGCTGGAGAGTTGGAAAGGATTAGAAAAGAAGGAGTTTTTCTCTTTAATGATCCTTTTCCTCGTCGAGTAGAAATGGTTTTGTTAGATATCAAAGAAGAAAAAGGAAAGAAATATGCCTAAATTTGACACAGATAATTTGGAAAATCACCAGTTGCCAACTGGGGCTTTTGGTTTCTCGGCTGTTGCTTTGGATGATTTGGGAGCAACGGAATATACGCTAGTAACTATTGTAGTAGACACAAGTTCTAGTGTTATTTCTTTTGCTTTTGAAATGGAGAAAGCTATTAGTGCCGTTGTTAATGCTTGTAAACTTTCTCCAAGAGCCGATAATTTAATGATTCGTTTTACAACTTTCAACAGCCAAATGAACGAAGAGCATGGATTTAAACTTTTGCCTAATTGTAATCCAGACGATTATATAGGTTGTTTGAATTGCTGCGGAATGACTGCTGTTTTTGATGCGACAGAGAATGCGGTAAGTGCTACTAATTCTTATGCTAAGATGCTGGATGCCGATGATTATAGTGTTAATGGGTTGATTGTTGTTATTACTGATGGATGTGATAACAGATCCGTAGAGACTCCAAACTCCGTCAAAAAAGCTCTTACCAAGTCGATGAAAGATGAGTATCTTGAATCTTTGATTACAATTCTTATTGGAGTTGGAACGAAGGGGCAGAGTGACGTTAAGCAATTCTTATCTGATTTCAATGACGAAGCAGGATTTACTCAATATGAGGAAGTAGAAAATGCTAATCCTAAGACTCTGGCAAAGTTAGGAGGGTTTATTAGCAAGTCAATTTCTGCTCAATCGCTAGCATTAGGTAGCGGGGCGATGTCTCAACCTATATCTTTGAAAATTTAATGCTTTGTCTCTGGCGGAGATAAGAAAGGTAAGATGAACTGGATAATATGTCTTCTACTTGCGGTATTGATGGCGGCAGGTGCTGCTCATAATTGCTACTGTATACGACATCGAGACCGTTACACTATGGTTGAGGAGCGCAAGGTCTGGGTGATTGTATTTGTCATCATGTCGTTTGGCTGGGCTATAGCTGCTGTATATAGCCTGGTAACTTGAAAGCACAATTAATAGTTCAAGAACCCCTCCCGCAAGGGGAGGGGATTGCTCAACCGTCACTAGGCCGGGAGTATAAGGCTCCTTGAAAAGCCCTATCTGGATAGCTTATAGCGTCCAGATAATTAAAAACTATATTAAAACTAGCATTGAGGTCAGCATTAAGTTGATAACCACATTTTTTACATCTAAACCTGCTTTGAGACAACCTATTACTTCTTGCAATATGCTTGCACTTAGAACATCCTCTAGATGTATACCTAGCGTCAACATATTGAATATCAAGACCTTTTTCTGCCGCTTTGTACTTGAGAAACTCTTCAAGTTGAAAATAAGACCAAGAACTATGCTCATATCGATTCTTTTTTCTTCTTTTCTTGATTGTCTTCTCTCTAATGCCCTTAAGTTTTTCAAGTACAATTGTGGTTCCGGTCTCCAAAGTAGAAACAAGCTTTTTGGAAATAACGTGATTAACATCACGTCTAAAACGGTTCTCCTTATGAGAAATTTTCTTAAGGTGTCTTTTTCCAGAATGTTTCTTACTTTGAAGAATAGACCTCAATCTTTTGTATCTTCTACTGACTTGTTTAACGTGTCCTCCACCAAAAAATCTTTTATCACTGGTAACGGCCAGCTTCTTAATTCCTCTATCGACTCCAACAAATTTACCGTTTGGAACGGGATCGTTGACTTCTTTTTCTAAAACGATATTAAGAAAAACTTTACCTTTTCTAATAAAAAGGTCAGCAGTGCATCTTCTCCAAGAAAGATATTTTTTAAAATAATCAGGAATATCTATTTTAAATCTTTTTCTTCCTTCTATAGTAGAAAGAGAGATTTCACTCTTCTCAAGCCAGACGTTATAAGATCTGGCATCATACCGGATACTTGCCTGTTTAGATTGTGGACAAGAAACCTTCTTCTTTTGCTTAAGCTTTTTTCTAGTAGATTTAAGAGCTTCTGTCGCTTTTGTTCTGGCAGATACAGCAAGTTGAGAAGGAAGATATTGTCTTGTAGTAGAATAAACTTTGTGGTGAAGAGACACTCCATTAAAATCTTTGTCGTTCCAACCTATTTGACAGGTAAAGTTAAAAACCTTTGTATATGCATCAATCGTAGGTTGAAAGATGCTTTTAGGTTCATTAAGTCGAATTTTAATAGTTCTTACAAGTTTCATACTCATATATTGTATCGTAACTTGAGATGGAATCCTTTAAGAAAATCAGAAAAATTTGTTAAAATTAGGAGAATGGCGATTCCTCCCCTACGACGAGCGTAGGGGTTTCCTCGCCTATAAGATGATGAAGGTAGAGGTTCTTTGAGACATTTATATAGAACGATTTGAGAGAGAAGGAGATATCCGATGCCTGACCGACTATCAGACGACAGAATAGTTAGAATTCGTGCCGCCCACTCGTACTACAATCGCCTCGGGCTAACGACGATAAAGGAATTATTGGACGAAGTAGAGATATTACAAGAAGAATGTATTCGGCAGCGAGAGCGTGCCGAAAGTTGCGAGAAGCAATTATGCGATATTTCTAATTTTCTTGGAATTGATACTAGCTCGCCTGAGTTCAATAGCATTGCTGAAACTGTAATATTAGAAGTAGAAAGATTATGGAGAGATTTGAATAGCGCAAAAAAAGATAGGGCGGCAGTTGATTGGTATGCAATGATGTGGGATTTTCACGAGAAGTTCGATTGTGTCCGGTCTAAGGTTCCTGCTATACCGGAGATCAATACTGCCGCGTTTCGTATGTCACTGGTAAACGAAGAAGTAGATGAGCTTCGCGTAGCGATTGATAAAAAAGATCTTATTGCTATTGCCGATGCTTTGGCGGATGTAGTATACGTGATTGTGGGAACGGCTGTAACGTTTGGTATCGATCTCCGGCCAGTATTTGTAGAAGTTCATCGGAGTAATATGGCTAAGGTCGGTGGAGGGAAGCGGCCTGATGGTAAAGTTTTAAAACCAGATGGATGGATACCTCCTAATGTGTCAGTGGCAATGAAGGAACGGTGGGATTATCCAAATGATATATTTATTGAAGGGCAACAACTTTCTGCTACAACGAAACATATTTCTATGCCGTTAAATGCAAATTCGCATAACGCATGTAATGAACGATGTGATATGGCAGACGGTCCTTGTGCATGCGGAGGTTGGCATACAATCGATGAGACGCTGCAAAGGCTGGTAGATCTTGGAGTTGTCGTTACAAAGGAAAGAGATGAAGTACGAGAAAATTATCGTAAAATTCATAATTGTCCAGCATTGCTTTCAATTAATCCAAATGATATGGTAGATGATCGTGGTGTTATTGCGAGAATTTGTCGGTTGAAAGCTAAAGCAGATGAATATAAAAAAGACTATGAAAATATGGTATATGTAATAGCGAAGAACTTGGCTATTAAGGGAGATATATTAAGTGAAGATACAATTGTTCGTATTGCCCAAGAGCGTAATGATTTAATTTCCGAGATAGATCGCTTGAAGAAAGCCGTAGGTGGTGAGACCAGACACGTTCGTAAAATCAGGAACAGATGCTCTACTTTGAAAGGGCGTTTACGAGATATGCGAATAGAGAGAGATGAGTTATACGAAAAATTAAAAGCTTTGTTAGGGGAAAAAGAGGCTATAACAGCTTCTGAGAAACTAGATATAAGTGTTTCTGAGGATTTAATTATGTCACGGGAGAAGACGTATAAATCTTCGTTAAAACAGCCGAGCCGCGGCGAAATGATATGGAATGCTATGATTGAAGCAGAAAAAGAGGAGAAGAAAGATAATAAATCTAAAAAGGATATAGCTTGTCCTCCACATGACTTTGATTCTGACGGGGGTCGATGCAGGATCTGCGGGATAACGGTTGCCGAGCTTGTTGATAACCTATAATAAGATGAGGAAAAAGTATGAACTTTAACAAATGTACCCGTAGAAGCCTATTCCGCAAGATTCTTTATGTTCCTGTTATTGGAGCGGTTTCAGCGATAAGTGGTAGAAAAAAAGTTCCACCTGTACATTGGGAAAACCACAAAGTAGGTGTTTTTAAAAAATATTACAGCCAAGGCGATATGTCTTTTCCTATGATTTGGAATAGAGCATTATCTGATACAAAAGTACTTCAATGCTATAGTACTATTTTTTGAGGAGAAAAGAGATGGAAACATGTAAATATTGTACTAATGGCTGGATTGAGGATGGTAATGCTGGCGGACATTCAGGAGTTCGATATTATCTGTGTACTCATTGTGATCTTGGTCTTCAAATAATTTTGGATGCAATAAAATCTAAAGATACAGAATATGGAGAAGCATTAGATAAGCATATCAATCGCTTTAAATCTATTATTTCTGCCCAAAATAATTTAATTTCATATTACGAAGATGAAACAGATCGATTAAATTATGAGAAAGATGATATTCCTTCTTATTTACTTGAATTGGAAAAGACGGTGGGACGTTTTGAATAGGAATAAACATGAATCAAGATAGTGCTTTTTTTATAGGTTCAAATCATTCTGTTTGTCAGGACTATGCCAGATCTGGAGAAATAGAAGGAATAAACTTTGCTATTATCTCTGATGGTTGTTCTAGTAGTTGTGATACTGATTTTGGTTCTAGACTTTTGGTTATGGAATCTATAAGAATTATTAAAACTTTTTTTAGCAAAAACTTAGAATTTAATCCCCATGAGCTGGGTCTATATTTATCTCGTATGTCATTAGTTCTTTCTAATATTAACTACCTAAACAATACTGCTATGGATGCTACTTTATTTATGGTATTAAGTAATGATACTACAGCATTGATTTTAGGATATGGTGATGGAATTGCTTTTGCCAGAAAAAAGGACGGTTCAACAGATTTTAGAAAAATATCTTTTCCTAGCGGATATCCTGCTTATTTAAATTATCACTCAGACGGAAAGAGAAAATCTGCTTATAAAATGAAGTCAAAAAAAGTAGTTATAGATAGTGGCAATATGTTATTGACAGATTATATCATTTGGGAAAGCAGTGAAGAGAAGGACCCATTAACTCCATTTGTCTGGTATCTAAATAAAAACGTGTACGATTTTATAGGCGTTATGTCTGATGGTGTAGAAACATTTTATCGTATTGTGCCAACAGAATATGGTACAGTACAAGAAATAGCTAGTTTGAATTATATTTTATCGCAAATATTATCAGTAAAAAGATTTGCAGGTTCTTTTCTACAACGTCGTATGAATAAATTTATTAAGACAATTAGAAAAGACGGATGGGTGAATTTTGATGACTTATCTGTAGCTGCTATTCATCTCGGTGAATAAAAATGAAATTAAACATTAGGGGCAAAAATAGTGTAGAGATATCTACTCATAGGGATTTTCTCGCTTCTGGAGGGCAAGGCGATGTTTTTGAAAAAGGGGGGATCGCGTATAAGATTTATAAAGATGTTTCTAAAATGATTCCTGTTGCAAAAATAGATGAATTGTCTGTTTTAACGGAGCCTAATATTATACGTCCTCAAGATGTTATTTTGGGGAAGAAGAATAATCCAATTGGTTATACTATGATTTATGTGAAAGATTCCGTATCAATGTGTCAAATATTTACAAAAGCATTTAAGACACGTCATTCTATTTCGCAGGATGCAATTATACAAATAGTAAAAAAACTCCATACCGGTGTATCACATATTCATAGCAAACAAATTTTAATTGTTGATCTTAATGAGTTGAACGTATTAGTAAATAATAAATTTGATAACGTATATTTTATTGATGTTGATAGTTATCAAACTAGATCTTTTCCTGCCGATGCAATTATGCCTAACATTAGAGATTATCACGCTACGAAATGGACCGAATTAACTGATTGGTTCAGTTGGGGGATTGTGACTTTTCAATTATTTATGGGTATCCACCCTTATAAAGGTTCATATAATGGAGTAAAAACAAAAAATATAGAACAACTTCGAAAAAGAATGGAACAAAATATTTCCCTATTTAATACTGGCGTTTCTTTTAACTCACAATGTCCTCCTATAAACTCTATCCCACAAGCATATAGAGATTGGTATAACGCCGTTTTCGAAAAGGGGCAAAGAATACCACCGCCATTTGACGCGCAAGCCGTTATTATAATTCCTACTGTTGTAAAAATAATTAGCGGTGGAGACAATTTTAATATTAGTTTATTTAAAGCTTTACCTTCAGATGTAATTACATATTTCTACGAGAATGGCGTTGAAGCTGTCTTAACAGATAGCGGAATGGATGTTTATAATAAATATGATAAAAATGTAATTTCCACTTGCCAAATATCTTTAACCCCAAAAACGAATCATCTTGTTACGGCTACTATAGAACTTGATAGTCTTAAATTATATGACACCAGGTTGAGGAAAGAAATACCTGTTAATTTGAAAGCACAAAATGTAATGTCTTATCAGGGTAGGTTATATATAAAAAATGAAATGAATATATCGGAGATACAATTTGTGGAGTTGCCTAATTCTATACAAGTATCTCCTCGTATTGTTGCTAATGTAATGAACCGTTCTACTCATATGTTTGATGGAGTAGCTATCCAGGATATGTTAGGGAATTGGTATGCATCTATTTTTCCCGAACATGGTAAGAGCTTTCAAATTCATTTAAAAGAACTCAAAGGATATAAGCTTGTAGCAGCTAAATTTGAGAATAATGTTCTTATGGTTGCTGGTGCAAAAAATGGGAAGTATGATAGATATGTCTTCCGTTTTTCATCTTCTTATGACAGTTATGATATGAATTTAGTAGAAGATGTTTCTTTTGTAGGATTAAATTTTATTGTATTGGATAATGGGATTTGTGTTCATATCAATGAAGATGAGCAACTTGAATTATTTAGTAATAAGAAAGATTCTTCTGATATGAAAATTATTGATGACGATGTTGTTTCTGGTGATATGAAACTACTCAAGAAAGGAACTTCGGTTCTTTTCTCCAAAGATAATGAGATTTTTACATTAAGGATGAAATAGTTCAATTTAAGGAATATTATGGTGTTACAGAAAAAACTAGGACAAATTCTTGTTGATCTTGGAGTCATTACAACTGCTGCCGTTAACGAAGTTTTAGACTACATAAAAACGGATAAATCTATTCGTTTTGGAGATGCTTTAATATCTCTAGGTTTAGCGGACGAAGTGGATGTAGCTAAAGGATTAGCAGAACAATTTAATTTAGAATATACGGATCTTAGAAAAATAAAGTTTTCATCCAAAGATGATATTGTATCAATAGATTTTATGAAAAAATTTAATTTTATTGTTATAGAGTACGACAAATTTTCGGCTACACTTGCTATTTCTGATCCTTTATCGTTGGATACTTTAGATTTAATTTCTATAACTTTCAAGGAAAAGGGAAGAAAAGTAATATTTCAAGTTGCTTCTCATTCCAAGATACTGGGTTCTTTAGAAGCGATAGAAAAATCATGTGATATTAATAAGGTCACATGGGCAGAAGAAGATATTATAGAAGCAAAAGAAGTAGGTGAAGAATATACAGAACAGTCCGCAGCAATAGTTCGTTTATCGGAAATGATTATAACACAGGCTGTTAATTGTGGAGCATCAGATATCCATGTTGAGCCTATGTCTAATAGAGTGCAATTAAGATATAGAATAGATGGTATATGTATATCTCAAAGCCCATTGCCAATTAGCATGGAGAAACCATTAATTAATAGATTTAAATTGATGGCTAAAATAGACTTGGCTCAGAAGCGGCTACCCCAAGATGGGCGTATAAATTTTCATCTCAAAGATGAAAAAGTAATAGATTTACGAGTTTCAACTATACCGGCATATTATGGCGAATCCGTTGTTATGAGAATTTTAGATCCGGCATCGGCTCAAAAAGATATTGGTAAATTAGGATTCTTTGAAGAAGATAGAAAAAGGTTTGAAAATATTATAAAAAGTCCTAATGGAGTTTTTATAGTTGCGGGACCTACAGGTTCAGGGAAAACAACTACACTTTATTCTGCGATAAATACTTTAAATACTATACATAGAAAAATAATTACAGCAGAAGACCCCGTAGAATATAATTTTGTTGGTATTAACCAGGTTCAAGTTAACCCAACTATTGGTCTTACTTTTGCCACTATTTTAAGATCAATGCTTCGTCAAGCTCCTAATATTATCCTTGTAGGAGAAATTAGAGATGTAGAAGTTGCAGATATCGCTATCCAGGCGGCTTTGACTGGGCATTTAGTTTTTAGTACGTTGCACACTAATGATGCTCCATCAGCTATAACCAGATTAACAGATATGGGAGTCAAGCCATTTCTAATTGCTAGTAGCATACAAGCAGTTATGTCTCAAAGATTAGTGCGAGTAATTTGTAACGATTGTAGAGAGGAATGCGAGCCAGATTCTCGTCTTATGAAACTTATTGGCTTTTCTAGAGATGAGATATTAGGACATAAATTTTATAAAGGCAGAGGATGCCCGATTTGTAGAGGAACTGGATATAAAGGCAGGATAGGAATCTTTGAATTGATGGAGATGACAAATGAATTGAGAGAATTGGCTTTCAATAGGGCTCCTTTAAAAGATGTTCGCAAAGCTGCTATATATGCTAATATGACTCCTATTGTGGTTGATGGACGAAGAAAAATTATGAGCGGGATTACCACAGTAGAAGAGGTAGCCAGAGTAAGTCAAGTTTCTTTGGCGGATATAGTAGACTGATGATAGTCAAATGGGTAATAGAATCGAAGCCTTTTGGAGGCGATGCTGATGCGATTTTAAGTAGTGTTAAAAAAAATGGGATGGAAGTAATAGAAGTTGATTTTTTAGACTATATAGCAGGAAAATATAATAGTGAATATTTACCATCCGGTGATGAATGTGTTATAACATATGGATCATTATCTTTAGTCAGACGAGTTCGACAGGATAGACCTAATTGGATTCCAGGGGCTTGGTATACTTCGGATAATTTCAGATGTAATAATTATTATCCTTATTTCGCAGAATATCTACTTAACAAAGATTATATTATTCTACCTTTAGGCGAATTGGTTAGACGGGGAACTCTACTTAAAGAATTTGGTTCTAAAGCTTTTGTCAGGCCGGTAACCGGTTGGAAAACTTTTACTGGTTCCGTTGTCGATTTAAAAGATGTTAGTTTAGCTACTTTTGGATATGAACATTGGGATAAGGGAAAAACAGAGTTAGTTGTTATTGCATCGGAAAAATCAATATGTAATGAGTGGAGATTCGTAGTATGTAATAAACGGGTTATAGCAGGTTCTAAATATATAACTAATGAAGAAATAGAGTATAAAAAAGTTTATAATGGACGTGTTTGGGATTATGCCCAATCAGTTATTTCTGATATTGAATGGGAACCAGATCCTATTTACACCATAGATATTTGCGAATCGGTGCATGGCAAATTATTTGTATTAGAACTAAATGCTTTTTCTACTTCTGGACTTTATGATTGTGATCCTGATGTAGTTGTAGAAACGGCTTCTGATTTAGCGGCAGAACAGAAAACCTATTACAGCAAATATAACAAATTATTGCCTTAAAAGAGGGAACCCAGCTAGGTTTAGAAGAGGCTTAATTGTGTAGGTCTATTTTCCGGAACTTTTTCTTTTTCTCGAAAATTTGGATCCAGTTCCAGAGATTTGATTATTTGGAAAGCCTTTTGTAGATTGCCGACTTCAGCATATCTTTGTAATTGATAGAATGCTGGTTCTGGGACGTTAATATACCAGTAAGGCTTATTATCTATGTATATTAATGCTCTACCGGATTCTTGTCTTAGATAAGGCTGGACTATTGTTTTTGTTTTCGAGTTTTTAAACCAATTAGCCATATTTCTTTTTTCCGCAAAATAAATTAGATTCCTCTAAAATGACAAATAAAAAAGAAAATTGTAAACCATATATTCTTCTGATAGAAGAATCCGATTTAGATGGTTTAGCCAAGGGTAATTGACTGGAAAGAAAAAAATGTTAGAACTTAACTTGTCGGATAGAATGAAGCGTTATGAACTGGTTAATAAAAGATATTTGAGTATTAGAACACCGGTGATAGCGAGGGTTAACGGCAGGGCTTTTCACAGTCTAACTTGTGGATTTGATCGTCCTTTTGATCAGAATATAATACAAGCTATGAAATTTGCTGCCTTAAAAACCGCAGAACAGATGCAAGGATTTAAAGCTTGTTACATCCAATCTGATAAAGCATCTTTTTTATTGACCGATTACGATGAACTGCATACTCAAAGTTGGTTTGGCTACGAATTAAATAAGGTAGTATCTATCTCTGCTTCTGCTATGACTGTGTATTTTAATTACTGGATGGACAATTTCTATTGGTCTAGAGATGATTTTACAAAAGACGATTTCACAAAGGAATCATTGGGTCACAAAAGAGCTATGTTTGACTCCAGAGCATTTAATCTTCCAAGAGAAGAAGTAACAAATTATTTTGTTTCTAGAGCTAAGGATTGGTCCAGAAATTCAATTCAAATGTTTGCAAGATCTATTTTTTCTTATAGCGAGTTGAGAGGAAAAAAGATTCCTGATATGCACGAAATGCTTCATGTTAAAGGTAAAAATTGGACTACCGATCTTACTGATAGAGAGAAAAATGGGACTTTCCTAGTTCTTTTGAATGGAAAAATAGAGGAAATGTGTAACATACTGCCGAATTTTGACAGTATTAATCAAATTCTTGGAACTTTTGTAGAAGAACCAAGAGGTGATAAAGAAAAGGCAAATGAGGAGAAATAATGTTTAAAAACGGAGCAACTTCTAGATCAAAATGTCCTGTATGCGGAGAAAAAACCGTTAGTCTTTGTGAACTTGATGGAAACTGTTATACAAAATGCTCTTCTTGTGACTGGAAAATTATTAAGTATAGTGGAATAGGGAATAAAACCCTTAAAGAAGGATAAATATATTTGTTCCTATCTAGAAGAAATTTTGATAAAAATAGCTAAACAAATTGGTTATGTCTTTGACGTTAAAGCGGAATACGACGTTATTTTAAACGATGAAGGGATAAAAGCAATTTCTTCTTGTAGTGGTCTTGTTTTGTCCGAATATAGTGATGGTAGAGATGTTGCAGATATTTTAGTGCTATCTGATTTTATAGAAAATAAAAAAGATTCACATAAAATCATAAAATATGGAGGTTTGGAACTTTTAAAAAAGAAATATATCTGTGATATCCGTTTAATTAATATGAAATTATTAGGTGCCGTTTCTGGATTAAAATAGAGGATTTAAAATGAAATATATTTTTTCTTTAATGTTGTTTATTACGTTAGTTTCAGGATGTGTATATAATTCGCCGAGAGAAATGCTAACAAATACTGTTAGGGTACAAGGATCTTCCGGTACGATTATATCTGTTTCTGAATTTACAGATAAATTAGATCAGGTTTTAATATTAACGGCAGCACATGTAGTATCTTCTTATGTTCCTGTTTTCGATATAGGTATGTTTCCTAGTCTTAATATTTCTTCTTCTACACGCACTTCAGATCCTAATCTGAATCTTCCGGATTTGAAAATCGATCCAAATTTGTTGGGTCGAGATAAAAATATGAAAGTAAAATTTGTAATGCGACTTATCCCACAAGATTATGCTTATGTAGAATTTTTTGAAATAGATAAGTATGGAAACGCAAATGAATTTTTAAAAAAACGAGGCGATATAGTATATTTTAATCATATTAAGGATTTGGCTTGTATCTGTTTGTATATACCAAAAGGGAAAATAAAATATACTCTTGCCAAGGAGGGGGAAGCAGGTATTGGAGATATTCTTTATGCGGCATCTTGTGCGGCAAAAGATACTCCAACATTGGTTAAGGGCAATTTTGCCGGTGTTATCAGAAAAGATAATTTTTACAGTGTGTTTGCCGGAGGAGTATCATACGGATGTTCGGGTGGAGGAATTTATACTGAAGAAGGTAAATTGGTAGGTATAATTTTAGGAGTTAGAGTGTCAGAAATACCTTTGTGGTATTTGGGTTTGTATCGAGATATAAGAGGGATAGAAGGTCTTATAAAGAGCATTAAAGAAAAAAAATATAAAAAACACGGTGTTGTATTACCTGGACCGAAGTTGCAAAGAATGAGATAGACCCAGCCAAATTGACAGGATTTTTATGAAACCTAGAGTTTTGATATGCGGTAGTCGCGATTATACTGATTACGAAAAAATTAAATTCTTTGTATATAGTCTTCCGCCAGGTTCTTCTATTATAGAAGGCGAATGTAAAGGCGCAGATAAATTAGCCAGAATGGCTGCGGAAGAGAAAGGAATACCTAAACAAAGAATATTTAGATTTCCTGTGGACTGGAGTGCGGGAAAACGCGGAGGACCAGTGAGGAATAAAAAAATGCTGGATGAAGGAAAACCAACAGTTGTAATTGCTTTTCATGACGATGCAGAAAACAGCAAAGGAACTAAAAATATGATAGAACAGTCTCTAAAAGCTGGAATTCCTGTTTATCTAAATCCCGAATCTTGGTGGGACCTAGATTAGAAAGAAAAAAGTGAGATTTTTCATAATTGATGTTGAAGCTACCTGTTGGGAACAAAAACCAACTGATTTAGTACAAGAAATAATAGAATTTGGATGTACTATAGCAACATTGCCCGATCTCAATCGTATAAAAACTCATAGCATTTTGGTGAAACCGTGTATACATCCGAATTTGAGCGATTTTTGTACTGAACTTACTGGAATAACTCAAGAAATGATAGATAAGGATGGGGTTTCTTATTATCTTGCTCATGAAGAATTATCTGATATGATTTGTGATGGAGATATTATGGGATCTTGGGGAGCTTTTGATAGAAAAATTATCAGATCTAATTGTCATATACATGATTGTGAATACCCCTTTAAAACAGGACATGTTAATTTGAAGCCTATGGTTGCTCAACTCATGAGATGGGAAAGTCGTGGAGTTGGGTTGATGACAGCAATTCAAAGATTGAATATGGAGTTTGAAGGGAAATGGCATCGGGGTGTAGATGATGCTCGTAATATTTTATCAATTCTTAAAGCAACACAAGATCATTTAGATTATAATGGTTCTAATAACTCTGTAGCTAAAGAGATAGAATTATGGTCAAAGAAAGGAATAATTTATGATAACTGAAGAAGTTATCTGTTTTTGGATGTTTTGGTTTATCTTAGGAACAGTCGCTGAGTCCATAATTTATATTTCTAAACTAGATTTAAAATTAGATAATATTTTTTCAGAAAAAGATTATTCTATCGCGTGGTTTGCCGGACCAATATATTTAGTCCTGGTTATCTGCCTATTGATAAGAGTTTTGAGGAAATAAAATGTTAAATTCTCTGTATAAGATTGCAGTCACCATATTTTTGGTAATATCATTATTTATACTGTTAGGTTTTTTAGGTTGTTTGACCGGATGCTCAGAACAAGAACCTCCAAATTCTGTTTCGTCAATCCAAGAAAATAAACTAATTATAGACGGAGAAGTAGTTAATAAAAGTGATATAAATGGGGACTATCAATTGAAGTACCCCTACCACAAGGGTAGGGGATTCCTAATTCGCTGACGCTCCACCTGTTTTTCCCGTAAGGGAAAAACATGAACTTTGAGCAGTCTCCAAAGGCGTTAATTCGGGCACTTCCTGCCCTATTTAAAAATTTAATTTTATCTCTTTGGTTATCAGAGATATTACTTAAAACTTTCTAGGTTTTACGCCGAACAAGAAAAATCATTATATGATTTTTTTGTCAGCAACCGTTTACCTATAAACTTGTCAAAGAACAGTTATATTATCGGTTGTTTTGTTATAATCCTTTAACAATTTGAAGAAATCTGGAAATTTTTTCTACGTGTCTCATTCACCCTCTACCATAAAGGTAGAGGTTCTCTGAGACATTATGATAGAGATTCGTAATTATGATAATAAAAGAATTATCATACACGGCAAGGAATATTATGATAAATATAAAATAGGAGACAGATACCGATTTAGAGGCGAAATAAAAGTCGAAGAAGGCGAAGAATGATTGGAGTTAAGAACCAAATTAATATTAATATAATTGCTGTATTTGCTGCACAAGCTCATGACGGGCAAACTCGTCGTGATGAAAAGACTCCGTATATTATCCATCCGGCTAGGGTTGTTTGTTTGGTTAGAGGATATACGAACTCCTTTCTTGCTATTGCTGCTGCTTGGCTGCATGATATAATAGAAGATACTGATGCGAATCTTATGGAGTTTTTAACGTCTCTGGATTTGAACCCCCAGCATATATTGTCAATATTTTGTATAGTCCAGAGTTTGACTAAAGGACAGGACATATTAGAGATAAGAGACCGTAGGACAAAGGCAGCAGTTGCTTTTCAAAAAATAATTGAAACAAGAAACAATATTCGCAAATGGGCTTTGTTATGTAAAATGTGCGATAGAATAGATAATATTTGTAGTATAAATAGTAATTCCAGAATTGACTGGACAAAACAATATTTGAATGAGACCGATCTTATGATTCGTATGTTTGGAGATTGCAAAGAAGTTATGTTAAGAGGGTCAGAATGTTATAGAGCATATTCTGATCTTGGAAAATTTACTGAAGAAATTAAAAAAACGAATAGATAATTTAACGCTATGAAAACTTATAAGTTCCTTGATATTGATGAAGAACCTATTAAGGACCAGAATAAGAAGGAAAAAGTATTCGTCTACGTCTAATACTCTTGAGAATTGTGATATGTATTATGTGCCTCAACGTGATTCAACTGATATTTTCTTTGTAAAAAACGACGGAGCGAAATATTTTTTAGGAACCATTTATAGAACGAATAATCAACATATGATTGGAAGACGAAAAGGACCACAATGGCATGTTGATAAGATCAAGGTGTATGGCTCTCAAGAAGAAGCTATTCGTTTTCTTGTTTTATCTGTAAAGAAAGAAGAACCTTTAATTTTAGGAGAAGAAAAATGTTTGTAGATTTACCAAGTGAGTGCAATGCGGTTTTATCCTCTGGTGAGAAAAGTTCTTTTATTTCTATTCTTCCGCAATTTGTATCAGCTTTAAAAAGCGAGAGAGGGGGTACAACTATTTGTCTTGCCGGAGGACAAGAATTCTATACTTCTTTACCTATAGAACGGGTAAAAGTAATGCTTGCAAAAGGTTTGAGCGATAATATATCTAAAATGACTGGCGATGCGATGAAAGATATGAGCAAATCTATGGGAGATCTCATACAAGGAATAGAAGGACAAACACCAGGGGACGAATGGAAACGTGGATACGAAAAAGATGAGGAAGACGAGGAAGATGAACTATGATTGATGAATTTGATGGTGAATATTGGTTCCTTTCAAATTTCTCAATATCTTTAGTAGAATTTGAGGGATTAAAATATCCAACGGTCGAACATGCTTATCAAGCGGCTAAAACAAAAGAACCTAAAGTAAGAGAAATATTTTCTACTTTAGGACCTCCCTCTTTGGCTAAAAAATTGGGTAGAAATATAATTATGCGATCAGATTTTGAATACAAAAAAAAAGATATTATGCTTCAACTTCTGAGAAATAAATTTAGCGATGAGAATTTAGCGCGACGATTATTAGCTACTGGAGATCAAGAATTGGTCGAGGGAAATTCCTGGTATGATGTTTTCTGGGGAAAATGTAACGGGGAAGGAACGAACTGGCTTGGAATTTTATTAATGGAAGTAAGAGACGAGTTAAAATAAATATTTATATTTTTTTGCAAGGAAAATAATTATTAAGACGTAAAGCCACATAATGTTCATAAATATTTGTGGAGTTTATTATACATGAATGAAGAATTGATTGTTATAATTGCAAATAGGATTGTAGACAGATTGAATCACGAAGGATATATATGTATTTCTGATAGTGAATACGAAGACGATACAGAAGATATGGAAGATATAAAAAAGATAGTTTCAGAAGTAATTTTATCAATGACGGAAGGAGAAAGAGATGATTGATTACGGCAGTTGCTGTAAAGCCCCGTGGCTTTAGCATGGGGATATAAGGCAATAAATTAAAGTGCATTCAAGACCGTTTTAAGAAAAATGTGAAACTTCTTTCTTCTATAATAATATAGTTCTTTGAAAAGTCTATAGGTATTCTGGTTTCTCAAAAAAATAACCCTTTTGAGAGTAAAACCTAGAAAGTTAATAAAATCTACTTTAGATACTACTTTTTCTAAGCAAGTCAAGTAGATACTGCTTATAAGCAGTTGTTGACAGAGCCAAAACCTGAGCATTTGAAGTTATCGGGTTCGTTATCTAAAAAGGATAATGTCTACAGTCAACGATTAACGCAAGAAGGTGATTGCGTTAAAGGGAACACTGATATCCCGCGAGAGGCAACGGTCTTGAATGCGACCGACCTCAGAACCCCTGTTGCTTTAGCATAGGGAGTATGTCAGATATGCTAGCTCCTATGGAAGAAGAGATAATAAGAAAACTTTATCCGAAATTTTTAGATAAAGAACATAATTATGATGTCTCTGAAATGCATAGACTTCTCTTGAGTCACGGCTATGATGGCAAATTGCTGGACCAAATAAAAAATGTGTTAGATGATGTGGAATGCTTGCAAATAGCCTTTGATCAGGCAAGTCGAATGGCTTTCCCGGAAAAAGAATGAAAAATAGATATTATGTCCTTGTAAATAAGAGAGTGTTTATAGGAATACCTTTAGAGATAGAAGCTTTGAATAAAGAAGAGGCAAAAAATAAAGCTATTGGATTGGCTAAAAAATCAGATTTAAAAAACGCTATTTATCATGAAGTGTATGAGATACAAGAAGTAATAGATATCAATAATCCCAAAAGGATAAAAGATGATTAAAAAACAACTTTTTATGGGTAATGGAGATCATAGTACTGCTGAATGTTATGATTTAATAACAAAACTTATGGAAGCGTTTGAAACACTTAGTGGTATACAACAAATTCCTCATTGTGGAGATAGTAAACCTATTTTTGACAGATATGAAGTAGAAGCAGAAGACGGGAAAGAGGATATAGAAATGATTGTAAAAGAAATTGCCATGGCTTTGACGGGAAAGAAAATTAAGTTTTTGGAGATATGATGGCTAAGTTTTATGTAGAGTCTGGAGATATAAAAAGAATAGAAGTAGCGAAAGATGCGTTTTCTGCTATGGTTTTAGCCGTTCAAAAAATTTCAAAGAAAAGTGATGATATTTCTCTGAGTTCTTTTTTTATTGCCAACGAAAGAGGATTTGGTTTTACTCCTTGCAAATTCTGTAAAATATCAGAAGATTGTGAGATAGAAGATTTAAACAAATGCCCGCATTTAGCAGAGCATGATCAATGTATAGCTTCGACACGGAAAGTTTTAGAATCCGCAGGATTATTAGGAGATTTTTCGGAAACAGATAATCAAACGTAATTTGTCAATAACGGTCAAGAATCAACATGTTATTAGATTTAGTAGAAAAAAAAGTTAGGGAACAACTTTTAATAAAATATCCTGAAGTAAAATGTCCAAAGTGTTTTGGTAAAGGTTATTATTATGAGTCTGGCTCGTTGCTTAGTTCTGGTAAAGGAATACAATGCGATTGTCCTAACAGTACAAGATATAAAAATGTTAATGAAGAACAAAATATAAGGATGGAAGCTCTTCTTGATGTATTAGTTGATCTTGCAATGTCGGCTGATATTTCTGGTTCCAAACCATTAGTTACAAAAATACTTCCAAAAAAAGAAACAGGTTTTCGCTCGGTTTTACTAAGACCATTGGATTTGGAGACAGATGGATAACATAGAATATGATAATGGATTCGTAGATGCTTTAAAAACATTTGCTTGGTGGAAAGACGGAATAGAATATGTGGGCAGTTGTGGAATGACGTTGAAAGAAGCGATAGAAAACAGAAAAACTTTTATTTATTATCGTCCTTCAATTTATGATACGGACCAGAAATAATAATCTTTTTGATATTTTGCATGGTCCTGTTGATTGGGTCAGAAATGATCCAAGATGGGAGCAACTATTAAAAAAATGTGAAGGGGATGAGGAAAAAACATTCAATATTATTGTTGAAGGAGAAAGTGAGTTCATTTGCAGCTATGCTAGATGCAGGTTTGAAGAGTTTTCGAAAAAGAAAAAGAAAATTAATAAACAAGGATTATTAAGATTTAAATTTGTTCGTAATTTTTTAAATTTTATAGAAAAAAAATGATAAAAGAAAAACAAACAGGATATGCTTATTGTTTTAATTGTAAAAAATCAGGTAAGGGCAATCTAGAACAAGGGCATTATGGAGAATTTTATGTAAAATGCAAAAAATGTGACGGTGAAGCTCCAGTATTTGTCTGGGCTACGCCACCCTATAAAAATACTGATAAAATGAATAAATTTCGTCAATGGGAAAAAAATATAATAAGAGATCTAAATGATTAAATGCCCATTCCTAATGAACTAAAAAATTTTATATCTTATGTAGCCGAAGAAATTTATAGTACTATTCTTAACTGTTCTCATCAGAAAACTGAAGGGTTTGGCAAGTTAGAGGTTATTATGGTATCTGCTTCTACAATAATGAAAAGTATTGAAGATAGGAATGACATAGACAGTGTTACAAAAAAATTTGTTTCTGGATTATTTGACGTATTGCTGGTTGAAATAATTACTAGACTGGCTTCTACACAACCTGGAGAAGAAGAAAAAGCATTGGAAGGATGTTTAGATACAGCGATAAATAAAATGACTACTACATTGGATGGGATTTTTGATAGTTTAACAGACAAAGAAAAAGAAAGGATATGTAATCAATCACTTCCTTTTCAAGTTTCAAATATTGGTGAAGAGATTGAAGAAGATGGTCAAATCATTGAACCTATAGATACGATTCCGATAATGCCTTTTAGTATAGGTTTAAAACCACTTAACTATCCTGAGGCTTAATGATAGACGAAAAAAAAATAGAATACAAGATTTTCTCGATAAAATTATAGAAGATTTTTGGAAGTTGGAGTATGTCAGGAGATACGGCCTAGGAGATAATCATGTTTGGAGCATTTCTTATTGTATTAATTACGTTGATGGTTTTAATACTATTTCTTTTATTTTTAAATAAGAGGGGAAGATCTCATGCCAAATGGGTTTTGCAACAAGAACGAGCGAAAAAGAAAAAAGCATTAGCTAAAAAGAAAAAAGTTAACAATAATGTCACATAAAAAACCTATTGAAATTTTTGATAAGCTTGTGGGTATGATCTTGACTCACACTCCTTCCAAAAGCCCAGGGGCTATGTTGAAATATTTGACAGAAGAAGAAAGAGAAGAATTAAAAAAAATATCGTCAACGGATGTCTCAAAAAGAAGAGTTGATTGGATATGAACACCTCAAAAGTTTAAACCCAGCCAGTTTTAACCTTCATATAATTCAACGATGATTAAAGAAGAATTAAATTGGACTTATTTAACTGAAGTTGTCGCCCGGCGACTTCGATCAAAATATCCTATCGATGAAGAAGAAGCAGTTTCCGCCGCTAATCTTGGTATTGCTATCGCCTGGAAACAAATGGATAGACGCAAAATAAGAAAAGGAAAACTTTTAGTTGCAATGATTTCTAGGGCTACTTTTAGAGCTATTGACGAATTGAGATCTAGCAAAGTTATTTATAGGAAAAAAAATAAAAATAAAGTAAAAATTATTCTTGAATCAGATTTTTATAATTGTGATTCATTCAATGGAGAAGATATAGGGCATTGCAGTTTGTTAGAAAATATGCTTGTATCTACTGATAACAACCAAGCCCTCGTGTCATTGTTAAATATAAAAGATATTTTTGAAAAAATGCCTAGAAAAGAAGTTCGAGAAACCATGAAGAAGGTTTTTATAGAAAACAGGACATATAGACAAGCTGGTAAAGAATTAGGAATAACAGAGGGCGGAACTTATTATCGCGTTCAAGCGGGATTAAAACAATATTTAAAATTGCTACACGCTTCAACAGTTTGAGATTTGTTGTTAAAAAGATTTAGGAGATAGAGATGGAATTCTTAAAAGTGTTCTTGATTATGTTTTTGTTATTGGCAGTTTTGTTCCTTGGGGTTTATGCCGGTGGAGTTTCGACGCGGGTCGAGGATAACATAAATTTCATACAAAATCAAAATCAATTTATAGATAGTGAGATCAAAGAGTTGGCATTAGAAAATGATCTGATGTGTAAAAATATCGATTTCGTTCTAAACACTGCTAAAGAAGTTGACTCTGTTCCTGGGCGACATCCTTTTATCCCGTTAGAACTTATTCCTTTTAAGATGTTTCGTAACGGGAAATATTCACATAGTCTTTTTCTCCCGCCAAAAAAAATAGAAATAGAGCAATTGTCTGAAGGGGAAAAAACTGCTTTATTTCGGATGAACTATAATAATACTATTTACTTTATCTACTTTGACGCCGGAAAAAACAGAATTGTAGAATTGAAGGCCGTAAACGAGTTACTCAAAGAAAAATGAAAGTTTTTTCATATCTTCTGATAGGTATGGTCAAAATCTACCGGTTGACCTTTTCTCGGTTGATGCCATATATCGGTGTCCGCTGCAAGTTCCAACCCACATGTAGTAATTATTTTATTGATTCTGTCAAGGCTCATGGAGCCATGAAAGGAACTGCATTGGGGGTTTATAGAGTTTGTAGATGTCACCCGTTTTCTAAGGGCGGATATGATCCTATTATAGAGGTAGGAAGTCAACTTTCTAAAGAAAATTGATCCTGTGCAAGCTGGTGGACTCCTGTGGGCTTCTGTAAATGTATGGTTAACTCTAAAAAAAAGATTAGGAGAAAAATGGCTGAAGAAACCGTTATCATGGTTGACGTAGAAACATTAAAGGAACTTTTACAAACGAAGTTGGAAAAATGTTCTAAAATTAGAGAAGAAGTTGCTAAAGAAAATATTCAAAATAGGAAAAAAGCTAGAGAGTTGCGTGAAGCATTCGTCGCTGAGGCGTTAAAACATGTTAGCGAGTATAATAATTATTACCGTATGGAGGTAAATAATTTTATGGAGATAAACTATTTTAAACTATGGAAAAGTTGGAAAGAGAAGTGGGGAAAAGGAATATCGGTTGAAGGTGTTGTTCCAATCGAAACTTGGAATTATTGTAATTTTGATGTGTTTTGTTCTGTTTTTCGATATAATAAGTTTCTTCTTCCTATTAAATTAGTTTATCCCCTTTTGTTTTTGGATTTTGTGCCCTGGTTAAAGCAAGCATATGGTATAAAATATGCTACTCAAACATATCTATATAAATATTTGAAGTCTCATTTCTGGGGAGATTCTGAATTTCTTTTGGAACCTGAGGAATGGTTAAAAACTGAGATTGAGCGATTATCTGTCCTCGTTAATCTCCAAATCCCTGAGTGTGAAGTTGATTATTTCGCTTTCGAGTTTTGTTCTCGTTATTATGATATAGAAACAAACACAATAATTTAATGATGTGAGCGGGAAATCCCTGTTACTTTAGTATAGGGAGGATGTCAAAGAACCTTGTAAAAACCTTGAAGGAGAAGAAATGTCTGAACAAGTTTTGGATAAAACTTTGGATAAGGCTTTGGATTGTAGAAGAAATTTTCGAATAAGCGATAAAGAATCGTATGAAAGGACGAGGTTAGATAACGAAGCTTGCGAAAAGGAAAGAGCTTTAAGAATTGAGCGTTATTGTATGAGGGCTCAACAAGAATTGCCCTTATGCGACGTAAGGAGATAGAGATGAATTAAGGATGGATAACTCCGATTAGATTAGGTTTTATTGCTATTGCATGTTTTTTATTTTCATTTTTTTTTTGCCGTATTGGCTCAATTTATTATTTTTATTGCAGTTTGGTTTGTTTCATTTTCAATGATTTTTGCATTAGGATTTATCGTATCCGGTGTGGGCTCTATAGTAGGTATGTCGAGTAGAAATCACTGGTGATTTTTTCTCGCGAAAAAAGATGAAGTTAATAAGAAGAGCAAATATAATTTCTGTGTCAAGGTCAAGGTCCTGGTCAAGTTCAAGGTTAAGGTCTTTGTCAAGATCTGGGTCTTGGTCTTGGTCTTGGTCAAGGTCAATGTTTTGGTCAAGGTCAAGGTCTAATTCTTGGTCTTCGTCTTGGTCTTCATCTTCGTCTTGGTCTTTGTCTTTGTCTTTGTCTATGTAATTTAATTTTCCGCGAAAAGAAGATGAAACTAATAAGAAGAGCAAATATAATTCCTTATTCTTGGTCTGGGTCAAGGTTAATGTCTCGGTCTCGGTCAAGGTCTTGGTCTAGTTTTGGTCTGTGTCTTGGTCTTGGTCTTGGTCTGTGTCTTGGTCTATTTCTAGGTATAATTCAATTTTTTGATTAATTATTTTTCGGCAAAATAAAATATCGGAAGTGTTAAAACGAAGTGCTATTTTTTTCAAAAGGAGCAACACCGTGAAAGATTACGATCCGCTTAATCCAGTACTTCCTTATGAAAGTCTAATGCTAGAAGCCCATAAACCTTCTAAAAAACGTAAAAAACTTGTTAAAACTCGTAAAGGCGATAAAGTGGAGCCGCGTCGTCATTCTCTTTTTCCTGAAAAAGCTCTTGCTCTTTTAGAAGAATTTAAAAATACTGGGATTTTCGCTAATCCTTATCGTAAGAACGGAAGATATTGGGCATTTATAGAATCTTTGATTAATTTAGGAATTAATAAATCTCATTCTTATGCATCTGTAAGAGACGAGATGCAGAAATTATTATCTGTTTATACTACATCAAATGGAGCGAATGGTTGGAAAAGTTTTGAGAAACCTAAAAATAGGGATGTCGTTTTTTCAAAAGATATTCGAGGTAGAATTATACAAAATGCTAGAGTCCTTCAACGCCTGGCTGATAATAATCCGTATGGCTATAAATTAGCACAACTTCATGCTTGTGTAGATATTTTAGCAGATGCAGATGGTTTACCTTTATTCCGTCTACATACTGATATCGAAAATCTTCATTCGGTAAAACCTATCAATGAATTGCGAAAGAGATTCTCTAAAAGTAACCCAGCCAGATTAAATCGATAATTATTTTGGTTGAGGTGATTTTATGAGTTCTCAGGTTTGGTCCTTAAACGAAATTCCTGATGTTGAAATAAGAAGAATGCCAACGGGTATTCCAGAAATGGATTTAGTGTATGGAAAGTCTATTTTATCTGGCGGAACGACGGAGACAGGTTTTCCCAAAGGAAAAATTAGTTATTGGGCCGGAGAAAGAGGAGTAGGAAAAACTCGTCTAGCTATTGTTGTTTCTAAGCTTATAAATAAAATGGGGGCTAAAATTTTAGTTATACAAGGTGAAGTGTTGCTTCACGAATTCAAGCAATTAACTGGCACTGTTGCTCACCCAAAGAATTATTTTATTAGCGATACTAAACAAGTTGATAATATAGTTCCTTTAATCAATCGGTTGAAACCTCATTTGGTTATTATAGATTCCGCTAATATGGTAGAAGGTTTCGAGTCTAGACAAGACATCAAGGATATATTTAGTAAGTTAAGAGAAGCTATTTCTGTTATTGGCGGTCATATTATAATGATTGGACAATTAAATCAGGATGGTAGCACAAAAGGAGGTACGAGAGCGCCACATTTGGTAGATACGGTAGCTCTTCTTAAAATATATCATGAAAATATAAAACAATCCGATGAAGAAGAAAAAAGAATGAGCGATCAGGAATTTAGTAGATATTTAGATCGATTGAGGGAAGCACAGGATAAAACTAAATTTATATTCGAAATTGGAAAACATCGTTATGGAAAACGCGGAGGAAAAATTATATTTGAACATGTTAAAAAAGGAATAAGAGTGTCAAACTGAGCAGGTTGGGTCCTGGTTTTAACCAAAAGGATTGAGCAACTCCGCCAGTACCCAGCTAGTTTTTTGGGAAAATACGAAAAAGTAGAGTATTAAGTTAATAAGAAGAGTAAATGCAATTTCTTTATCAAGTTCTTGGTTTTGTTCTTATTCTTGGTCAAGATCTTGGTTAGAATCTGTGTCTATATCTCGGTCAAGGTCTTGGTTAGCATCTAGATAAAACAGATAATTTAAATGAAGTTAATAAGAAGAGCAAATAGTTTTCCTGAATCTGTATCTTGGTCTTGGTCTTTGTCTGGGTCTTGGTCTTTGTCTGGGTCTTGGTCTTGGTCTAAGTGATATTATTTTTTCTCGCGAAAAGTTAAGATGAAGTTAATAAGAAGAGCAAATAGTTTTCCTGATTCAAGTTCTTGGTCTGGATCAAGGTCAATGTCTCGGTCTCGGTCTGGGTCAAGGTCTTGGTCAAGTTCTTGGTCTGGGTCTTGGTCTGGGTCTTGGTCTTGGTCTAGTTCTAGGTTTTGGTCTTTTTCTTGGTTTTTGTCTGGGTTTAGTTCTTGGTCTTGGTCAGCATCCAGATAAAACAGATAATTTAAATGAAGTTAATAAGAAGAGCAAATATAGTTACTTGGCCTATGTCAAGGTCTTGGTCTTCATCTGGGTCTTGGTCTTGGTCAAGGTCTTTGTCTTGGTTTAGTTCCGAGTCTTGGTCAGGGTCTTGGTCCGCATCCAGATAAAACAGATAATTTAAATGAAGTTAATAAGAAGAGCAAATATAATTTCTGTGTCAAGGTCTATGTCAAGGTCCTGGTTTGGGTCAAGTTCTTGGTCTGGGTCAACGCCACACTGGTCTCGGTCTCGGTCTTGGTCAATATCTTGGTCAAGGTCAATATCTTGGTCTAGTTCTTGGTCTAGTTCCTGGTTTTGGTCTTTTTCTTGGTCTTTGTCTTGGTTTAGTTCCGAGTCTTGGTCCGGGTCAGTGTCAAGGTTTTAGTCGAGCAATTGGTCAAGGTCTCATTAATTTCTTGAAAAAAAAAGAACCCAGCCAGTTTTTTAAAAAAAATGTAGATGTGAAACAAAAATTGGTTAAAATTACAGCAATCAAACCTCTTTAAAAAGGAAAAAGAAAATGGAAAACAGAAAGTTTCAAGCTCGTCAAGGAGATATCTTTTTTGAAGCTACAAAAAAGATGCCAACCAGTGTAAAACCTTATAAAAGCCCTATACTGGCCTACGGAGAAGTAACAGGGCATTGCCACCAAATTACTTCCGATTTTGCGAAGGTTAAAAGCTTCGTTGATACTAATGGTGATATCTTTGTTCAATCCTTGACCGGAAACGATATTACCGTAGAACATGATGAACATGGTCCAATTACTATTCCCGGTGATACGATGGTTAGAATCTCCCGTCAACGAGAGTATGATCCTATCGCAGAAGAAAAAGAAAGAGTTGTAAGAGATTAAAATTGGGATCAAATTTTCTGTTAGCATTGGAACATGTCAATGTCACGACAAAAAGTAGAAAAGTGGGATAGCCGAATTCGATGGATTAAGGGAGAATTCCCGTTTGCTCCATTGAAATTGTATAAAAATGCTGAGGGAAGATTGCATAGAGATGATGGTCCAGCATATGTTTCTCCCCATCGCTGTATCTGGTATCAAGATGGAAAAAAACATGGACTAGATGTAGATACCTTCGGAACTATACTTTTCTGGTTTGAAGGTATTATGATTCCACGTCGCTTCTTCTATAATAGAGAAGAATTGACAATGGAAGAAATTTTTAACAATCAAAATGTTGAAGTTAGATATGTAGGTTTGAAAATTATAGGATGGGATAAAGTTTTTAAATCAGATAGATTTCATGTAAAAGACCAAGATGTAGATCAGATGAATCATGATAGAGTTTTATTCTCTGTAGATAATATTATGAATGAAGAAATTCAATTCATAAAAGTGATTAATGCCACTGCCGAGAGAAATGGAACTTTTAAGGAGTATTGTTTGGCTGTTCCTCCATCAGTAAAAACTTGTCAAGAAGCTGTAGCCTGGACGTTTGGAATTGAAACTAACAACTATCACCCTCAAGTAGAGACGTAGAAAGGAAAAGAAAAATGGATTGGAAAGAACAAGTAACAAGTCACTTTATTCAGCAAAAAGTGGCAATTCTGTGTGCTCGATATAATTATCGAGGAGTGCTTGCCGAAGTAGAGCAGGATCATCTTGTTTTGAGTAACGCCTGTTCTGTAGAAGTTTCTGGACCTTCTAATAGCGCTAAAGCACGCACGGAAGATCCTATCGGTAGTAGTGTTGTTATTATGAAAGATGCAATTGAACTGATTTATCAGCCTCAATTTTGTTTTGCTCCTCTTCCAGGAGAAGATGGCTACGAAGAAGCTACAAGTTCAGAAAATTAATTAGTTACTTGGCTCCCCGGTTACTGGTCCTTTACTCTTCCACCAGTAGCCGGGTGAGCCTCCTTTATTTTGAAGGAGAATTGGTCTTGGTCTTGGTCTAAGTGATATTATTTTTTCTCGCGAAAGTTAAGATGAAGCTAATAAGAAGAGCAAATAGTTTTCCTGAATCAAAATCTGTATTTTGGTCTGGGTCAAGGTATTGGTCAAGGTATTGGTCT
>Ga0307376_10001118_pt1 | contig 30221 bp, 30 predicted proteins | sample TR2MG_FD_202536 | JGI IMG/M metagenome (GOLD analysis project Ga0307376, IMG submission 202536) | Soil microbial communities from Risofladan, Vaasa, Finland - TR-2 | ecosystem: Environmental > Terrestrial > Soil > Coastal area > Acid sulfate soil | place: Finland: Risofladan, Vaasa | collected...
ATTAATAAAAACAGGATCTTGGTTAAATATTGCCAACCAAGCAAGCGAACGGTATAGGTCACAATCCAAAAAATATGGAACTCTTATAAATGACTAAATGGGTAATATTTATAAATGTTGTAATTATTTTATGTGAGACAATACGCTTGATTGGTATGATTTTCCCAAATTTAAATATTCCCCGTTAATATAAACTATGGGAAAAATATATAGTTTTATTAATGGCATTAACGATTTCTTTAAATCCAGCTTCTGGAAAAATAGGCGACACTGTTGTAATAACAGCAGATACGGGAGCATTTTCCGTACCATATAATAAAAATGTGGTAACTTTTAATGGTACTGTTGGTACTATAATTGCAAAAATATTGAAGGGAACCTCAACTGAACTCACGGTAGTTATACCACCTGATGCTATTACTGGTAATGTCGTGGTGGAAACAAAGATAGTCACATTGGGTGAGAACGATACTGATTCAGCATTTTTTGAAGTATTCTATACCGATGAAAAATTTAAAAAGGGGGAGAAACCTTACGACAAGGCAGTTATTAACGACAAGGTTAAAACAGTCGGTGTTTCAGGTTTTAACTTTCCATTATATAACAAGGATTTATCTTATAGTAATTTTATAGAAGTTTTCGATGAAAACAGTATATTACAGAACGTATATACCATAATTTTAACAAATAAAGGTGAACGACTATTTTCTGATTTTGGTTCAACTGTTGAAGAGTTGCTGTTCACTCCCGTATATGATGAAGATGTTTTTAAGGATGAGTTAATGAACAGAATAGTAACAGCCGTTGATACTTACGAGCCAAGGGCAACTATTTTAGTAAATACTTCTTATATTTTTTTAGAAACTGATAAGGTAAATGTGGTATTGTCAATTAGAATGCCTAGTGGTAGCGTCCGAGAGTTGGGAATTACCTTAAAGGCTGTAAAAAATTTTGATTCATAAATATGCTGATATATAAAATTTCCGATAATTTAAAATTGGTTTTTACCCCAAATAGAACAACAAATTATAATTCAGTTATACAATTGTTGGATTATGCTGGTAGTAATGGAGCACTTAAGAAAAATATACGGGTTAATTTTTCAGCCCAATATACACCAGTAGGTTCCAATAAATCAGAAATAGTTACCAGATTAGATAATGATAACGTGACTACATATATACTGGATGATACCGTTTCATTTTACTACAATGGAAATAATATAGGTGATTTTATTGAAAAATTATCATATTTTGGTAATGATACGTTTTTGAAGTTTAAAAATATAGCTATCGGGAGCAATATTTCAAAATACAAGAATAATTCAATTAAAAATGATGAAGGTAAGATAATAACTTTTAAAAATTTTGTTTCGGAGGGCGATTTAAAAGGAATTCATAAATTTATTTATTATATGAAGATGGATAATGGGAGAATGATCGAGCCTTTGATAAAAAGATATGTAACTACATTGTTGTTATTCCGGGGCAAACAGAAATTTCTTACGGGATATGCTAATTTGAAAGATTATTTAACTTTTATAAAAAATCCTTCAAAAGAAATGTTGGCTGGTTTTACAGAAGCAGTAATGGATGCTGATTTTGTTATTGAAATGGCTTCAAATCCATCTGAAATTAGATTACAGGCTTCTGAGATTATTGGTGGAAAATTAGCAGTTGATTTATTTGTAAATGGTGTGGTAAAGGATGTAAATAAGGGCGAGGAAGCAACACCTTATGTTTTACTTAACAGTAAACCTATCAAGTTGTTAAATCAGAAGTTACCTTATTTTGTTGTCAAGCACATGAAAGTCCCCGTATTTGTAAGTCCTTTGATGTTTAAGTCCGATAAGGCATTAGTAAATCTCAGGGGCGGTATAAATTTATTAAAATAAAATTCAATTGAAAAATAATACCCCCTTTTTTTTAAAATAATTTAAATTTTAGTTATGTATTTTTGCAGATTATCTGCTTAGATTGTAATAGGAGAATATAAATGCCAAGAAAAAAAGCTGAAAATAAAGACACCCCAAAGAAACCAGTTGATTTTTTCAAGAAAATAAAAACCGGGAACGTGTTAGCAGATTCTCATAAAAAAATAATAACCAAAAGTTATATTGATACTGGATCATACGTTTTAAACGCTATGTTTTCAGGGGATATGACGGTTGGATTTCAAGATAACCGTATACACATGCTTGCAGGGAAACAATCGGCTGGTAAAACATTGTTTTTTATGTATTGCTTTTGTAAGCCTATGTACGATTTGGGTTATCATATTTACTGGATTGATAGTGAAAACGCTGTAACACATGAAGATTTTGAAGGGTTTGGTATCGATGCTGACAGGGTAACCATCATAAAAGAGAGCGTTGTTGAAAAGGTCACAGAAAGAGTTAATAAAATTGTACTTCAAATAGAAGCTGCCCGTGAAGCAGGTAAAGACAACGTGCATAAATGCATGTTCGTACTTGATTCTCAGGGACAATTGGATACTGAGAAAAGTAGGGCAGATGTTACGAGTGGTAAGGGTGTAAAAGACATGACCAAGCAGCAGAAGCTTCGGGCCATGTATAACAATTTTACTCAACGTATTGGTGACTTGGATATACCGTTTTGTGTTACCAATTGGCTTTATGAAAATATCGGGGGGTATGGTGAGAAGAAGAAAGTTGCTGGTGGACATGCTGGTTTGTATGCTGCCAGTAACATCTTCTTGCTTACTAATTTAAAGGCCATTGAATCAGAGAAACATACGGGTACTATTTTTAGAATAAAGATTTATAAAAGTAGAACTTGCCGTTTAGCCAAAGAAGCAAATATTTATCTTGACTTCAGTAAGGGTCTTAATAAATGGTATGGTTTGCATATGTTTGCTGATGAAGCTGGTTTGATTGATACATGTAAAAAGGTTGAAGAGGTAGAAAAGAAATATCCAAAGATTACCGTACCAAAATTGGGTGCGGGTGATAAGTATGTATTGAAACACCCTGATAAGGATGAATCAGAGTGGATTGTGTGTAATAAGAAAACTCTTCATTCTAAAGAAGGAATTGGTTTTCTTTTTGATCCTATCAATGAATGGGTAGGTAAGAATTTTAAACTATTAAAACCTGTTGATTTTGACTATGAAGAAGATTTGGATATTGATGATAGCAATCTAACCGAAAAAAACGATGACACCATAGAAAATGTTACTGTTGAAGAGAAAGAAGAAGAGACAGCATCGGAGGTTTAAACTTTATGCCATAATATTCTCCTTTGGCAAAACGAAAAAGCAGTGTTTTTTTAACACTGCTTTTTTAATTAATATATTATATTTAGCTAAGGAGAATATTTTTTCATGTCAAGCAACTTTCAAAACATAACTAGAGAAGAATTAATTTTACGTAGAATTTTTGATGATTTTACAGTTCAGAATAAAATTTTACCTCATTTAGAGCCAACGTTATTCCAAGACCCACTAATACAATCATTAATTAAACTAGCCTTAAGCGGTTACAAAAAATATAGTCGTATTCCACAAGCTCAAGATTTAGTAGTAGCGTTACCGGATGCTTCGGCAGAGCGAAATAAATTACTTAAGATAATGGCCTTTAAACCAGAAGCTGTTGATAAACAGGTGGCCATTGATACGATTGAAAGTTTTTTTAAGGAAAGGAAAACAGAGAGCGTTTTAATAAACGCTGCGGAAGCCATTCATAGAAGGGATTTTAAAGATATTGCTTCTATGGTTAAAGATTTAGAGGAAGCTGTAAATTTTTCCTTATACATGGATATTGGTTTAGATCTGGTTGATGATGTAGCACTAGCACTCAAATTATTAAATGAAACCCATAAAGCAATTCCATCATCATTGAGTGATGTCAGGGCATGGACTAGCGGTGATAAGAAAAGTGGTGGGTGGTATCGTTCAGCTATATCAGTGTTTCAGGGAATGCCTAATGTTGGTAAAACAATTTTACTATGTAATGAAGCTGCTTATGCTTATCAGTGCGGATATAATGTATTGTATGTAACACTGGAATTGGGAAAAGAACATATTTGGGAAAGAATAGCTGCCAATATAACTGATATCCCGTTGTACAAAATAAGGAAAGAAGCTGAAGGTGATATCGAAGGATTATTAAGAAAAAATAAAGAAGAACATTCAGCCAAATGTGGTAACTTACTTGTCAGGGAATTACCCACTACAACCACCCCCATGGATTTAAAAAATTTAATAAATGAAATAAAGGTAGCCACGGGATATAATATTGATTTATTAGTTATTGATTATTTACAAAAGATGAAAGCTAATAAAGGTTCAGCGTTTGGAAAATCACAAAGCTTATATACGTTAGGATTGGAAACTTCTGAACAAGTAAGGGATGTGGCAAGAGAACTTGAAATAGCAGCCCTTACAGCGTCACAGGTTAATAAAGAAGGTTATGATACCACTCAGGGTAGCATGAAGAATACTGCACAGAGTTCCGGTGTAAATGACACCGCAGACTTAATGGTCACCATTACACAAGATCCTTGGCTTCAGAAATATGGAATGTTTTTGCATACGATTATTAAAAACAGATTTGGGCCAAAGATGAACGTATTTTTATCTGAATGTAAATATGAATATATGAGGGTACGTTCAGCGGGTAATGAATTGGTTAATTCCTACAGAGAGACGCAAATAAATCAAAACATCGAAATAACTAATTTTTCCGAGATAAAAAATTCAGATACTGTGAAACCAGCAACCGTTGGAAAAACACAACAGGACGTGGAAAAAGAACACAGTAGGATTAGTGGAATAGAAGCTGGATTGAAAGAAAAATTGAATAAGGGCGAAAATTTACCAAAAAAAGAATATATATTAATGAGTGTAGCAAATGCTAACGAAGTTAAAACCAGTTTTTCTGATAGACGAAAAAATAATATATAATGGCTTATAAAAACAATTTTATTCACGATATTAATAAAGGTCTTATTACAAAAAGATTTGATGGCGATATTCAAACCACTTTAAACATTCCCGAACATAAATTTAAAAAGATAGCTGAAAAATTTAACCACGTACTAAAAGATGTATATGATAAAAATTTTGATAAAGATGTTAAGATGTTTCACATCTTATTGTCATTGCAGGATTATTTCGATATGAAGTGGTTAGTTGATAATGTTTTGAGTGGGAGCAATAGAGAAATTGTAACGGTAGAGATGAAGTCGGAGTTTAATTTAAAGGTCAATTTTAATGACCAAGTTGAAGAAGATGAACAAGAGGAAGATTAAACGAAAAAGGGAAGATCTTCACAAGGTTAGGGACTTTGTTAAAAAAGAAAAAGAAGCTATAGAAAAAGCTTTACCGCCTATCGTAAGAGATACAGGTGGTTCCATAAATAAAATAGAAAATAAAAGTTTGTATTTTAAAGGTTGGGTTAAAAACCACCAAGATATTAATCCATTGATTGGTAAACATGTAACTGAAGCACCGGAGTATTCTACCGAATGCTTGATTCTGGATCAAAACGTTGGGGAGCTGGATGATGTGATGAAAAAAACATTGGAACAAGGGGCAGCAGAATATAATCCTGATATTGATAACAGTACTGAAGCAGAAGATTTAACCGATTCCCCAAAAATATGTGACAATAAAGATGAGAAATTTATTGATATCAACATTATCGAAAATGCCACAAAACGTTTAGCTAACAGTACGGACGAAACAATTAAAAATAGTGTAATTGAACAAATGAAATCATTTCACGACAACCCTAAATACGAAACGGAAATAGACGTTGAGAAACGTATTAAAAGTTACCGGGACATACTACGCTTTGAAAAATCACAAGAAAAAAAATTACTCGATGTTAAGAAAAATGACTCCGATGATGACCTCGATGTTTCTGTAACATCCCCAAAAAAATAATTGAAAAATAATTAAAATAAATAGACATTTAATAAAAAAATGATTTATATTTTATTATGATTCTTTTAGAAGAATGCATTAGTTCACTAAATTTGTTAATTAACAACTGGAGGAAAAAATGAACAAAAATAGTTTAGCAGATCTGGAAAAGGAACTTGGGTTAACCGAGATAACACCAGAACAAGAAAGAGAAATTAATAAGGAACCAGAGCAAAAGGAAGGTAAGAAAAGTTCCAAAGATCCCCGCTTCTGGAAACCCACAATCAAAAATGAAAAAAGGTTATACGAAGCAAGAATAAGAATGCTTCCGCAAAAGGGTTGGCTCCAAGATAAAACGTTACCTTGGGCAATTGGCCAATACATGCACTATATCAAGGAACCTGATCATAATTTGTTTTTGTACACCAAGTGCAGAAAAACTTTAGGTTTAAATGAAGATTGTCCAATATGTAAACATAATTGGGCCATTTACAACGCTGCAAAAAAACGTGGTGATAAAGCCGAAATGGATAAGATGACCAGTAGACAAAACAGGTTGTCCTTTATCGGTAACATCTTGGTACTTGAGGATCTTACAACTCCTACTTTTAATAAAGAAGTTAAGCTTTGGGAGCATACCAAGAAAATGAATGGCCGTTTGATGTCACCATTAAAAGAAGAAACCAAAGAGGAAGCAGCACAGCCTTCTTTAAGAAAAGCGAAGAAGAAAGAACTGTTTGTCCCTTATCATCCTACACAGGGTAGAAACTTTGATGTTATCGTAACACCAGATGCGGAATCCGGTCTTGCCAATTATGATCAGTCTGATTGGGATGAAGATGGGTTGTCACCCATTGGTACTACGAGCGAAGAAGTTTTGTCCCTTTTGGAACGTACTTATCCGTTGGATGAATTCATTAAAGACGTTCCAAGTGCAGAAGAACTTGTACAGAAATATCAGGAGTTTAACGAAAAACTTTTGGCCATGCAGGTAAACGTTCCAAGTGGATCAACATCAATTTCCATGCACGTTCCTGAGAGCAAATCTAACGTCACTGCGGGTGATTCTGGGAAGTATTTTGCACCTGATACATCTACTGAGGGGAAGGGTGTACAGGACGCTGTGGCTACTGAAACACCTGCTGTTGGAGACTCAGCAATGCCACCAGCACCGGAAGATGATTTACCGTTTTAATCATCGGATATAAACTAAATAAGGAAGGGGGATTAAGTCTCCCTTTTTTATTTTATGAATAAAAAAGATTTATTAAAATTAATTGAATTAAAACTGAGCATAATTGAGCCGGAATTTGTTAAATATGAAAATTTAGCATATAAGTTCTTGGAAGCTGAAGCTATGAATAAAATCAATAGATATGGGAAAGAATTTTATAAAAATAGTTATTTGAAAAATCATGATAAAAATGTCAGCGATTTTATGAAAAGTTTTTTATATTTAAAGCATACAGAAGAACAATTACGAGTTTTAAAAGAAACACTAACCGAAGAACATGAAAAAATAAAATCTAAATGAGTGAATTTGATTTTGATTTAATACCTGAGCACGTATTACATGATGCTGTTTATGAAGCATTGGGTACGCAGAAGATTGAAAAAATTCATGAAGGTTATAGATTTAGATGCCCGATATGCGGGGATTCAAAGAAAAATCCATTAATGAAAAGGGGCTATGTAGTCCATAACCATGACGGTTGGATATATCATTGTCATAATGAGTGTGGTACGATGGGATTTTTAAATTTCCTGAAAGATTATCACATACTACTTTATAAAAAAGTAATATTTAATGGTTTCAGAAACGATCCCAAAGAAAAAGCAAAGAAGCAAGAAGTACCGGAGACCGAACACAAATCATATAAGGCGAACAACATATATAAATTTAAAGAAGGTGAACTTGTTTCGATTTATGATAAAAACCCCACAGCTCAAGTTGCTCTAGAGTATTGTAAAACTAGGAAGATACGGGAAGGTACGTACTCCAAATGGTTTGTTTGTTTAAAAGATGAAAAATTTTTTGATCGTGATACCAATGGTAAACTAAGGTACACCGAAAAAGGTTACCCATCGGGGAATGAGTATGGTAATCGATTGATAATACCTTATTATCATTTAGGGGGGAAATGGAAACAATTTGATGCGAGAGCTTTGGATAAAAAAGCTTTTTTAAAATACAAAAATTTACAAGACGTTGATAGGGAATTATATAACATTGATTTTATTGATACAAATAAACGGTTCTTTTTAACAGAGGGTGCTATTGATTCTACATTCCTGAGAAATGCTGGTGGGTTTGGTGGCACACAACATTTAAAAAAGTTTTTAGAACAACATCCCGAACTATTGAAAAATGCTCATAACGGAGTTCTTGTTTGGGATAATGATGATGCCGGATATGATGAGATGTTATTCAGTATAAAATTGGGATTTAATTGGTTCAATTGGAATACTATTAAACCTTCTGAAGAACACAAGCTGGATAAGGATGGAAATCCTAGAGTTATTAAAGATGTTAATAATTTTGCTATGTATAGTGACGCTTGTGAGATGGACGAGGAAGGATATATAAAACCAGAAGTACTGGAACGATATGTTGAACATCCGGGTGGTGGTGAAATAAAAATTAAAATGTTATATGGTGATAGGAAAGCTATGAAAAGGGAACGTATCAAACTTCTTTATGAACAAAACAAAAATAAGCCTAAGACTACAATATCCCCTTGGGAATTTTAATTAACCAACGTACAATTTACCGTCATCACCTTTATAAAAATATGATTCACCAAATTGTTTGGACACTTCGGTTAGTTTATCACCCAAATCTCCTAATCCACGATCCCAAAATCCTGCACCATGTCCGTTTCTGGTCAACCAAAAATCATGACCTGCTTGCTCATAACTATAATCATCGGGTGTTTTATTAAGTAATTCATGTGTTACATTGAAGAATTTTTTAATATCATTTACCAGTGAAGTAATTGTTTCTGGGGCCAAATCAGCTATGGTTGTATCACTACCTATTTCGTTTTCTTCTTCAGTCCAGAACATTGCGTCTACATACCCTTTAATGATACCATCTATAGCATTTCCATTACCTTGTAGCGCATTTTCAAAACACGCCCGAAACCCTTTTCTCATGGATTCAATTAATGTATCTTGACCTTTGCCTTTAAAGGATTCCAAAAATTTTTCAAATTTCTCTATTTTATCCATGATATTCCTGTTTAGTTGGTTTTTTATAGTTTATAAATTTTTATTCAATTAAAAAAAATATATTTGTTTTAAACAGATAGGAATACTATGGCAGATAACGAAACAATAAGAAAGCAGGTTCTCACCGAAGGCCACACTGAAAATTTATTTTTAGATGATAATATCATTGAAAATGCAATGGATGATGCAATGTCATCTGCTGATTCCGATGAAAAGAAAAAAACAAAGGCAATGAAGGGTAAATTAAGCAAAAAGCGAAAAGAGACCAACAAAGTTAAAAGCGAATTGGGTATACGTAAATCTAAACAGAGTAAATATCCAACCAGAGCACATTCCTTCTTGGGGAAGCCAATATCTGATCGTGCTATCCACGTTGTATTGAATCATGAGCGTAGTGAGGTATATAAAGACGGTGCTGATTTTTGCCCCCGGATATTGATGGGTATTCCTGCGTTTGACAAAGTATGTAAGAAAAATGCCTTTGAGCATCTGATAACGGTTCAAGAAAAAATCAAAACGGCTAGGGGAGAAGATCCAAATAAGGCACCCAAATGGATAATTATTAATAATGATACATCTATGATAATGGATAGAAATTTATTGTCCCGCCTTGATGAGTTAAAACCAACAACCGCTGTTGCAGGTGCATATGGTTTCCAGAATGTCAGAGCATCCGGTAAATGGTATCAAATTGAAAGTGCTCAAGAGCAACAAACCCTCAGAGGATGTTATGTTCAAGCAAATATGGAAAATACCAGTTGGGATTTCATAGTTGGACATAATTTCAAACAAGATGACAGGATGCGTATTCTCATAGTTCATAGTCCATTTATCGCAGTTCGTGGGAATTTTTTCATGGGTATAGATTTTTCAGAAATGGCTGAGAATGTGGAAAGTGGATTTTTTCACTATATGGCTGATATATCCATGGAGTGCCATAAAAAAAGATTATATGTAGCACAAATAAAAACGGTGTCTGCTCAGTTTGAAAATATTAATGGTTATAAAGAAGATGAGAAATTTCTACACGATCAATCATATTTTACTTCCAAGTGGCAAGGTAACCTGCCAGCATCTATAACCGATTTTAATATAAGTTAATAATTATAAACTTTAATAAATAACGGAAGAAGTAATTATGAATTTATCAGGATTTGAAGACGCAAAAAATATAGCAGATGGTATACAGGAGCAGACTGAGGGAAAAGAAATTTCCAACACGTTAGGCACCGATAATGTAAATGCACCAATAGACGATGATATTTCCGCTTTCAATAAAGGGGTTGAAATTATGACGAATATTGGTGATTATCATGTTATGACTGAAAGTTATAAATCCGGTTCATATCATCAGGAACTTGATCCAGAAAGGGGCGAACACCCCATGATAGATTTGGCTAAGGGTTCTAAAAAAATGGCTGAAATGATACCCCCGGAACCTATGAAAGGCGATGTAGAACATCTTGAAACTTCAAGTGAAGAAAAACTTGCCAACACCAAACCAATGGAAATGGATGAAAAAAAGTTTAAGGAAGTATATAGTATAGAATATGTTGATTATCTTAAAAGTGCCAATCCAGCAGCATATAAAGAATATCTCGAATTAAAACAAAAATTTGGGTTATAATAGATTTTATTTTCACATTACAAAATATGATAAAATTAATGTTAATAGTGCTACTACTTGCCTGTACCAGTACAGAGGTTAAATATAGGTATTTTAAAGAGGAAGTAACTGAGGTATTTGTTAGAAAAGACGGTAAATGTTATTATACGATAGAACCTAAACAAAATTTCAGGGTTGTTTTATCAGATTCATGTAACAAGTATGGGGTTGGTGATTCGTTGGTACGAGTGGAGCAATATACAGTTCAAAAAAATAGACATTAATTAAACCTTTTTTGAATAAATATTTTATATTTATCTGAGAAGGTAGAATTAATATGAGCACAGCTATAAAATTTTCAAGAAAATATTTGGATACTATTAAATGCTTATTGAAGGTTTTTAATGATTTACCAGATAAACGGCACGGATTATTCTTTAAAAATAACGGAAATGTCTACATTTCAGCAATGAGTAAAAATACGTTGGTTCATGTCGCAACGACTGAAAATAACGTTTCTTTCCAAGATAACGAAATAGGAATAACTAGTTTGCCGGAATTTCTTAACTATGTTACCGCAATTAATTATCTCGATGACCCGGATGCTGAAATTATAAATGCTCAGGAAACATCTACCAAAAGCAATAAAATCTTTTCGTTTATGTTTAAGGGTAAACGTAGTACATATAGGATGCCCGTAGCACACCCCAAGTGGTTCACTGAAGCAAAGGATAGGATAGTCCCAAAAGCTGCAAGTGATGATAGGTTAAAACTCGTTGCCAAGTTTTATATAACTTCAGAAGACAATAAATTATTGGTAAAAGACGTGCAATTGATGAATAAAATTGAGAATTTCAATTTATCAATAGTTGATAATAAAATAAAAATTTATATGAAGGGAATTCAAAATCAGCAATTTTCACGAATTTTTGAAGGATCAGATATCCAAATATATGATAATTTCACCACCGTTACAAGTCAGGGTGAAAATATTCTAAGAATTTTCCCTACAAGAATTTTTGATTACATGTCGTATTTTGGCTGTGATTTTGAGGTCGAACTAAGAACCATACCCACTTCGGGTATAATGGCTATTAAATGCCGTGGGGTTGTTGAAAAAGACAATTCAACTCCTGATGATATACATGTTTTTGTGGGTACACAGGAAAATTCAGCAGAAGTATACACAAATAAGTTAGACATCGTAGAATAAATAATAAATTCCATAATTATTTATAAACTATAATAAATAATAACGAAATTTGTTTTTCTTTTATGGGTAAAAATATGAAAAAAAGCGTGATATTAGAAGCATTGAAATCAGTAAAAATTGATAACAGTCCAAAAAATGTTCAAAGATTGGATAAAAAAGTTTTAATTAAAGGATTGAAGGACGCTGCTCCAAAGTCTGATGAAAAGGGTAGCTATCTGAGTCAGGTATATAAAAATATAAATAATAATTTAGCCAAACCAGATCCTAAAGGAATCACATTTGAATCCGAATGGAGACCACATGGAACAAGTGCTAAAGATTTATCCAGAAGAATTTTAATTGAAGCAGAAATCGAAAATGGAAGACCAAATGCTTTTAGATTAAATTTAATGCCTATTTCCTTGGACAATACACATGCTAAATTTCAAGCAACTCGTGGAGAAAAAACAGCAATTGTTGAGTTGCTTTACCCCAATGCTAATAATAAAATTACCCTAAAAGTTCAGGTAGATGGTGCGGAAGATAAATTACTTGAAATAGGATTGGAAGATCCAGAATATCTTGAAAATCTTGGTGCTTACATCATTAAGATAATTGATGAATCCGTGGCAGAATCTCAGGAAGGTCAACAGGAAGATACTGATGGTTTTTTATATGGTAAAGGCGGGGTTAGAACAGATGAACCTGCACCAAGTGCTGCGATGAGTAAAGGTACACATTCACCTATTTGGGAAGCTGTAAGAGATTCTGATACCCAAAAAATGGAAAAATTAATGGCTATTGTTGAACAAGGCCCGGAAGAAGATGACGAGGAACCAGAAGATGATCCTTTTGCCAAGGTTGGCGAGGACGATGCTGCCGGAGATGTAGAAGGTTCTGATGTAGAAGGTTCTGGAGCAGAAGGAAAAGGCGAAGGTGATTTTGGGGAAGATGATTTCGCAATTGATGCTGGTGCTTCAACTGAGATGGGTGGTTTTTCAAGTGACTTTGGTGGAGATTTTGGTGAAGAGGGAGAGGGTGGAAAACCCGAAGACGTAAACTCAGAAGATGGTATTGGAATGGAAGATGATATCACTTTTGTAACATTCAGAGACAAATCTGATTGGTTGAATTCATCTCTCGATACAATGCAGAAATTAGTATCTGCGTCTATTGCTGAAAAAATGCAAGATGGTTCTGGAGTTATAATGACTTCTGATGAAATTCTTAATGGAACCGTTGGTATCAAGAGTGATAGCAACTATGATATAATTGATAAATTTTTGAAGGTTTATCCAGAACTTGATAACATTGATTTGAGAGAAGAACATTTAGAACAGATTGAAGATAAGTTATCCCTCGATGATGGTCAATTTGATGCATGGCTACAACAGAAGTTACCTACATTTTCAGGCCAAGAAGAAGTTAATGAAACATTGAATAATGAAATGTTTGATGACTTTGAACCTATGGGTGGAGAAGAAGCACCACCAGAAGGTGGTGAGGGTGAAGGCGAATTTGATAACTTAGTTGAAAAAGCAATGATGCCTGAAGAAGATGAAATATCAACACCTGAAGAAAAGGAAGCTGAAATGGAAATCACCGAAAAGGAAGGCGGTGAATTGAACGAATTTCCAGAAGTAGGCACCGAAGAAAAACCCGAAGAAAAACCCGAAGAGAAAAAAGAAGAAAAATAATACATAAAATATAAATATTTTTTAAAAGGGCTTTAAAAGTCCTTTTTCATTTGAAAAAATTTATATTTTAAATATTATGAAACAAGAATTAGATGAACAGCTAGTAAAAGATTTCCCATTACTTTACAAACAACGTGGTTTGCCAATGAACCAAACCTGTATGTGTTGGGGATTCCCCGGCGATGGGTGGGAACCATTAATCAGAGAGTTATCTGAAAAATTGGAACCTTTGATCATGGAAGTAAAAGACAAATCTACAACTTGTTTTTGTGGATGCGATAGAAGCGATCATGATTTTCAATATAAAACTAATCCTTTTACGCCAGATAGTACCAAATGTACTAAAGTATTTAAAGTCCCGTTTCACATTGGACAATTTTATGGGTGTTACAGGATTCCAGAATCAAAAGTTAAAGCATTTTTATTATCGGTAAGGAGAAAATTATTAAGAGAAATCAATGGATTTTTAGAATGGATTTCTCCCTTAATACATAAGAAGATACCATCTAAGTGTAAAAAATATGAACCTTATCACCCATCAGCATCTCAAGTAAAAGAAAAATTTGGTACTCTTCGTTTTTACATGAGTACTGAAACAGATGAAATGAGTAAAATTATAGATGAATACGAAAGAAAAAGTGAAGTTACATGTGAAAGCTGTGGTAAACCATCAAAACTTAGAAACTGTTATGGTTGGGTATATAACTGTTGCGATAAATGCTGGTTGGCTCTTATAAAAGAGCGTGAATTAAAACATGATGGTTATTGCGAAATTACTGATGAAGACGGAAAAGAATGTGAAAACACGTCATCTGAAATTGTAAAAAATTATAAGAGAATGATTTTTGTATGTGAAGAACATTTTAAAAGATATCATAAGGAATACGAAGAGAAAGAAGCTACCCCGGAAGCTACCCCGGAAGCTACTTCCAATGATGGGTTGGGTGAGAACGGGGAAGATTTGGAGGATTTTAAACATCATGAAAAGGGTGGTAAATGATGGATACAACACTTTTTGTAGTAACATTTATTTTTGCAACTGTAATATTTATTGGGGTATGGTATCTCAATAAGAAGCTTAAAAAACAGAGCGATGAAATTGTTCATTTGAAAAAAGAGAACGCAGAGTTAACAATCGGATATACTAGTAAGGATTAATAATGACAGAAGATATTGTAGAAGAACAGCCAATTATAATGGACGTGAGTTCCTTTAGTAATATAGGACAAAAGGTAAATTTTTTAGCGCAGGGCATAAAAAGTCTAGAAGATGCCCAATCTCAAAATATATACATAGAGTGTTTTACAGAAGAACGTGAAGAAGAAAAAATTAAGGTTATACGTTTCAGTACTAACTTAGCTATATGGACGGAAGTTTATCCCGTTGATAAAATAGACGGTGATGTGTTGCCTAAAAGCATTGCGGTAAATTTATATGATTTTTATAACGCTATAGAAAATTCTAAGGATGATATCATATCATTTTGGATTGATGAGGGACAACAGGGAGCAGATGTTCCTGAATTGGTAATCAGTACTTTCTATAATGATAATAAAGAGCACGAAGAACTGGAAATCAGATTAAAAATACAACAGCTTGATTTTCCCAGAAGAAAATTTTTACCACCATCACGAAAACTTGAATTTTCTTTTACGTTAGATCAAATTTCCATGTATAATGTAATACACCAACTTAATATTGAAAATAAGACTGATGGTGTTAATGTTGTTGTTAGTGATAGGAGGATGCATTTTCAATCTGATTATCATGGATTTATGACAAATTTAGCTATAAAACAAGACGAAAAACAAGTGTACATGAATGATTTTAGTGTATTTATTCCGTTTTATGTTTTAAATTTGATGGCAGCAACCGGACAAGTATCAGATATTAAATTTGATTTCTATTCACTTGAAGGTAGTAATATATATGGAATGTTAGTGGTTGAAACGGAAGATTACAATTTTGCACACATGATTGATTCGAAGGGTGAGTCATTTGAATTATCCGAAGAGCACGGGGAAGATTATTTAATAGCTGATCCTGAAAATATTATATATCCCCTTCAAATGTTAAACAGGATTAACAAGCCAGCAAAAATTTCTGTTGCTACTATCGAAAAAACTGATAAGGAAAATGGGGAAATATCAGTATCTTATGAAGGTAGGTATTCGGCAATTGCCAGAATTGAAATGGCTATTTTCCCAGATAATATGCCATTACATATAGATTCTGATTTACTTGAAGTTATTTTAACAAAAACCGAGATAGACGGAATTAGAATTAAATACATCGATAGCAATAACATATATATTAAGTATGAAAATGCTTTATTTATCAAAGAAATGGCGTATGATCATGTAAAATTTATGAAGTATAGGGAAGAATTACTTATAAATTAATTTATTTAATTTATTTACTTTTATTTATTGTCCTATCACCATCATTTTCTATTTCATTAAACAATTCATCCGTTTCGGATTTTTGGTCTTCCTCGCCTTCCTTATCTTCAATGGTGGGATTTTCATCGGTAGAATCTTCTTCTAAGTCAGGAAATTTTTCGTCTACTGCGTCCCCTTCGTCATCCAATGCTACGTCTGTGAATTCATCACTTTCAGGTGTTTCGGTTTCCGGGGCAAGTTCAGCTTCGGGTGCTATTTCTTCCTCGATATCTCCAGCAAAATCTTCTTCTGCTTGGGTAGTTTTTTCTTCTTCAGCCTTGTCAGCTTCTGATTCTTTGTTGATTTCAGGAAGGTTCAATACAGTTTTTTCAAAAATGTTTTTTATTTCTTGGGATTCAGCATCCCTTTCTTGTAGATGCATGTATTTACTTGGCTCCATCATTTGCATTTTTTGAAACATTGATGTCGCTATTTTCCACATACTTTCCAGTTCTCTGTATGTTTTGCCCGTTTGATCTGACAATTTTCTGATATATTCGCTGTGTTGTACAATCATAATTTTTCTCTATTTATAAAAAGTTTATAATTTTTCAAGTTTGTATAAACTAAATATAAATAATAATTCAAGAGGATCTAATGATGGATTTACTAAACATGGAAAAACTGATGGAAGGTGCCAAGATAGCCGATAGGATTGCTGATGGTGTCGTTGACGAACAGGCTTATAATGCGGTAACCAAGACTGTCAATGAAGAAGTTTTGATGGAAGCCAAAGAAGAAGTTGAAAAGATTTTGGAAAATGGCAAAAAAATAAAAGATGAACCAAATCTTGCCAAATTAGAATCTGAAGTAAATGAAGCATTGGGCGTGGAAAAACCTAAAACCGAATCTTGTGATCCTCAGCATGAGTGTAAACTTGAATGTGGTGAAGAAAAAATGCTTGAAGAATGTGTAGGTAAGAGTACTGAAGAATGTAATTGTAAAGGAGCAGAAATGACAAAGCAAAAAACCCCTAAAATGGAAGCAAAAGAATCTTCAACTGATAAGAAAGTTGAAGCAAAAAAACAGCCAGTTACTGAAGCTAAAGCTCCTGTGGCTACTCCCGCCGTTGGTGTAGATACCCCAGAGAAGTTTCAACAAGCTGTAGCCATAAAACAATCAGATTTTGTTAACGCAAATACTGAGCATCAGGTATCCGATACCAATGATAAAGGCAAGATTGATAAAGAAGCCGAATCAGCGATGAAAGAAAAAAGAAAAGGCGTTGATAAGGTGAGAAATCAGAATTTAGCTGACAAGCAGAACGAAGTTGATGTTCTTAAACCCACTGCGGTTGCACCTGTTGCTAAAACTGAGAACGCTGAAAAATTTATCGGCTTTGTTGAAAGTATTAAAACTGATGACACTGCTCCAATGATTGAAGCAGTTTTGAAAGCTTTTAATGTAATTTACAAACCCGTGCAAGCTGAAGCCAAGGTAGAAGCTGTCGAAGATAAAAAGGAACCGGAAGCTAAAGTAGAAGCTGCTGAGGATAAGAAAGAACCCGAAGCCAAGGTAGAAGCTACTGAAGAGAAGAAAGTGCCTAAGAAGGAAGAAAAATAATACATTAGTCTTCTAATCTACACAATCCTAAAAGAGCATCAATTTTGATGCTCTTTTTTTTATTAAATATTTTATATTTATTGTATGTTGGAAAATGATACAACTGAAAACCCAATGTACACCGCCGTTCATTACGATAGGTTTAACGAACTTATGTTTTTATGGCTTGCAGATGGTAGAAGAGAAGTAAAACGAATAAAACATAGGTTTTATACGCCTGTCCGGGGTCAATATGGTGCAATGCCATGTGGGATGTCAGATATATACGGGAATGAAGTTTATGAGGTAGTTACCACTTCTAGAGATGAGCTTGATTATAGAAATCGTAATATAGGCCCACATAACTTATTATCCGAATGTGATATTGACTTCAGAACAAGATGGCTACAGGAGTTTTATAAGGAAGAAGAAACTCTTACTTTTAACATAAATGATATTAACATTTGTTATTTGGATATTGAGGTTTCTGCGGTTGGTAGATTCCCTGTACCAGAAAAAGCAGAGTATCCGGTAAACTGCGTCACCATATATTTTTCAAAATATAAAAAGTATTATACTTTTGGGTTGAATCGAGATATAGGCGATGAAACAAGAAAGAAAATTGGGGCAAAAAACGGCGAGTACATAAATTGTAAAACTGAAAAAGAGCTACTGATAATGTTATTTAAAACAATATCAGAGAACAACGTAGATATACTCACAGCATATAACTGTATTTATGAAAATGAAAATATTTGGTTAGAAGATAAAATATTACCAATAAAAAAAATAAAAATAAAGGATAAGTTACTTAAATTTGGTGAAGTTGAGCATCATGTATATACGGGTGAAAAAACTGGTTATGAAATAGAGTTATGTAATGGAAAAAAATTAACCACTTCAAGTAAACATATTTTTCCAATTTATCATAAAGATAAAGGTAAATATAAATATTTTAAAACGTTGGAAGATTCGTTAAAAGATGAAAGAGTTTGTGATTTTGAAAAAAGATTAACAGATCAAGATGTTTTTTTAAAGTTGGAAATGGGTAATAATAAAAATAAAACTCTTACATATAGAGATTTGTTAAAAAATAATTTAGAATATTTTTTACAACATAATGAATTTGATATTGTTATAAATCGATGTGATTTAAGAGATAAATTATTAAAAAATGATACTTTTAAAAAAAGAAAAGATATTCCTGCTGAAGTAAGAGGAAAAGATTTTTGGAAAAGGGCATCTAATTTTTGGTCATATAAAAATTTAAAAGAATGTCTTTTGGTTGATGATATAAAAAGTTTAATTCAAACTGAAAAAAAATGTTGTTTTCTTTTTGGTGGAAATAGGAAAGTTGAATTAGATTTAGATGAAAAAATATCTGATGATTATCTTTATTTATTAGGAATGTTATATACGGATGGCACTTGGAATACATATGATAAAGCACCATGTGTGTATAATACTGATAAAGGTATAATAAATAAATTAATTAAAGTATTAAATAAATCTATCAGAAACAGAAAAATTAACAACATAAATGATATTTATAAAAATAAAGATGGTGTATATCAATTGAAATTTTCACATAGAACTTCTCATTTTGGGCTATTATTACCATTGATATATAGTTCTAAAATGAATAAGCATATTAATGTTGAATTATTTTCTCTTCTTTCGAATGATCAATTTTTTAGTTTTTTTTCTGGATGTATAGATGGAGATGGCTGTATAAGCAATAATATAATTACACTAGCATGTGAGAAAAAAAAGGATAGAAGTATATTACAGGATTTATTGCAATGGAATGGTGTATTTTCTTTTAATAACAATAGGAGACTTTTATTATCTAAAACGTATGTAAATAAAGCCATTTATGAAAACCTTAATTTATTTCATTCTAAAAAAAAAGAAAAAATAAAAAAAATTATAACAAATAAAAATGAAAACTCACCAAGTGATAAAATTAAAAAAATGGTTGGTGATGATTATGTGATAATAAAAATAAAAAAAATTAATAAAACAAATAAATGTAAAATGTATGATATTACAACTTCATCACATTACTTTATAGCAAACGGTATTAAAACTCATAATTGTCATTTCTTTGACATGCTTTACTTGATTAATCGTTCAGCAAAGTTATCAGTTGATCTCAAACTACTGAGTAGGCTCCCAGAACGATATAAGAGCGCATATATAAGCAAACGTGACAATCAATTAAAGATAGGCGGGACTGAATTACTTGATTACCTGAGCTTGTATAGGCACTTCTCACGCAATGAGCGTGACAACTACAAACTTGATACCATTGGCGAAGCAGAGGTTGGAAAAACAAAAGAACCACTACCAGACGGATATAAATCATGGATTAATTATTGGGATGATTGGGTGTGGTATAACTTTTGCGATGTTGAGTTAATGGTAGAGATTGAAGAAAAGTGTAAGCTATTTGAAACCGTTGTAAGCGCATGTGCTGAAGCCAGAGTATCATTTGATTCAATATTTGAACCCAAGAAAATGTTGGTTGGTTTTATCTTAAACATCCTACATAAGCAAAACATTGTAATGCCACCATTGAGGGAAAATGTAAGGGAATCTTTCCCCGGCGCATATGTTTACGCAACCGCTGATTATTATCTCGATTTAGTTTCTTATGATTTCCGTTCAATGTATCCGTCATTTATAATGAGTGCTAATATATCACCTGAAACCAAAGTGGTGCGTAGGGATGGTAAATTTTATGATGCATTAGGGAATTATCTACCAAATGTAACTGAAAAAGATCTCTCCAGAAGTCCCTTTAAGCCAAGTGGTGATTATGAAATTTTTTACATGAAGGGTAAAGAAGGAATAATCCCCAAAGTCACAAATATCATTTTTAATGGTAGAGTTGAACTTAAAAATAAAATGAAGGCAGTAGAAAAAGCTGGTAGATTAAATGAAGCTAATGTTTATGACATGAGACAGAACGCTTTCAAGATTTTTGGCAATGCCCTTTATGGCTTACTTGGCAATCCTTATTTCCAATTTTACGATATCGACAACAGCGCAACAGTAACAACATACGGTCAGCTTCTAATTAAATATACCTGTAAACAATTATGCGAATATTTTGAATCTGGATTTGGGGTAGATGAAAGATTTAAAAATGCTTTTGGTGATTTCCCTAAGTTAGATAAATCAATGGAAGGCACATACATCAATGAGAATGGGCAGGAATGCTATCATAGACTTTCACATGGTGACACTGATTCTTTTTTTGTAAAATATAGTGACATCTTTGCACCATACAAGGATAAAAAAGGTAAAGAAGTAGAAGTACTTGCATTTTCAGGTAATCAGATAATATCTAAAAATGTATATGATGTGAATGATGTTGTGGATGATGTAAGGGCATCTAAACTTGACTTTCATAAAAGTTGTTTGAAATACTGTCCTTCGTGGGCAGAGTTACCCAATGAAAAGAAAAAGAAAGCTTTCGATGAAGGTATTTTTATGGAAGGAAATCATCGGGTAATTTATAATCGATATACACTCACAGATTTTTGTAGGATAGTAGATGCTGTTTTAATGGAAGATGTATTAGCAAAGATAATGGATGACTATGCTAAACAATGGAATTTAAGAGACGATGTTCTATTTTTAAAACGTGAAAAGTGTGTAACGCAAGCAATTGTTACGAGACGAAAAAAATATATATGCAAGGTTGAAAGTAACGAAGATGTTAAGATCTTTGACGAAAAGAAAAAGCTCAAATTTACTGGTATCGAAGCAATTAGAAGTGATAGCACTCCGTTTACCCGTAAGCATCTTTTAACGTTAATTGATAATCTACTTGAATCAAATATGAACAAAAAACTTATCAAAGATGAATATTTGCAAATCAAGACAGATTTTTTTGATTTGATTGAGCAGAAGAAAATTTATGATATATCTATTCCTTCTGGGATAAGTAAAGACCCACCGGAATACGATGAATATTGCATCATGGATGATAAGGATAGGAAGGCGGTTGATTGGAGATTAAGGGCTGGCACTGTCTGGAACCATTTAATCGAAACTGATGATGTTTTAAAAGAGTTGATGCTTGAACCTATTTACCAGCAAGCAAAAGTTAAATTCATAAAAGTGACCCCAAATAAATATGGTTTAAAATCCATAGCTTATATTGGAAATGAATGTCCTGAATATTTACTCGAAATTTTTAACCCTGATTGGAACGGTCAGTGGAAAAGAACTTTCGGTAATGTAATGGATAGGTTATTTGTTGCTATCGGTTGGGGTAAAGATTTCGAGAATGATCAGACTGATTTAATGCTTGAGATATTTTAAGCGTAAACATCTACATTTTTTCCTAGCGTTTCAGAAATAGGCTCTACTTTTCTTACTATTTTTTTAGGTTTTTCCTGTCTGATATTTCGGGGTAAATAGTCCTCAGTTACCATATAAGCAAAGGTTTTTGGGTGTTTTGACCCATTAATTGCATTAATATTCACATAAAAAAATATATATTTAATTTTATTATGAATAAAAATATTAAAGATAAGCATACATATGTGGGGACACTTAACCCTTACAACACCCTTGATTTTGATAGGATACCAACAGATCCTAAAAAATATTTCAAATATAAGCTAAGAAAGATAAGAACTAACTTTTTTAAATCCTTGTTCAGTTGTTCGTTAGGGAATTTCTCAGCAAAAATTAAAGAAGGTATTGATTTTATTTTTTCATCACCCCCTTCACCGTTAAAGGTTGGTTTTTCTACAGAAGAAAATGAAAAAATTAAAGAACGTATAGGGGATGAAATAGCTTCCCAAATATGTATGGGTGTATCACCCGTTCTTAGAAACAGGCAGTTCAGAAAACAGTTTTCATTTAAATATTTTAAAAATGTTGATCTTTTTCCACCTAAAGAAATGGCATTAAAAAGAGAAAAAATAGATAAATGCATAAAAGATATTGAATTGATTGAGAATGATTGGCTTAAAAATGTGGGATAGGTTCTTAAGGCCCACCTAAATTATAACCACCGCTATCTCCACCCCATACACTTGTGCTGCCAGTGTTAGCGTTTTGATATCCTTGACCGGATGTTAATGGATCGTGTGATACAACCCATTTACCAGCTTTCGGGTAATTCCATATGCGTTTTCCTGCTTGTGATTGGTTAATTTTTTTTAATATTTCATCCGGTAGAGTTTGGTTGAAATATTCATTTCCTTTGTTTACTTGAATGGTTATTTCACTTTTAGGTGCGCCGGATAAATATACAGGTTGCCCTAATTTTTTTGGATTGGCATCATCTGTGCTCAATGCTTCTATAAGGTTGAATCCAGTTTTAATTGTTTCAATTATCTCTGAATTTTCATTCATTTTGAGATTTTCTAAGAAATTCAGGAATTTACTTGAAAGATTCTTCATATCTTGTTAAAAAATGTATATTTTTATATAGTTTATAAGGAATTGAAATGAAAACAGATAACAGCAAAGAAAAAAAATTAATACTGATGTTTGATGGTGAACAAATTCATAAATTCACGGTAAACAAACATAAAAAGCTAGAAGAATTAAAATTGGATTTCATCGATAAGATGTTAAAGATGGATTTTTCACATACTAAATCTAAATACGTCAGTTTTATAAGCGGTGATACATTACGATTGCCTACAGATAAAGGTAAGTTGGAAGTATTGAAGGAATACCTTATAGATGAAATTGAATTCAAGAAAGAAAGTGTTAAAAAAGCTTTAGATAGAGAAGCTTTAGAACAAGCAGCGTTAGTACAAAGAATGGAAAGTGGGGATGATTCCCCAAAGATGCCAGAGGAAGAGTCCTTGTTAGAAAAAACCTTTAAAAATGTATCGGAGTTTTTGGATAAATATGATGGCGAAACACCAAGTGAGACTGTAATGTTTCAGGTAGGTGAAAATACTTTCAATATACAAGAAGACAAGGAAAAATTAGAAAGATTATGGTATATGTTGCTGTTGGAAAAGGAAAAAATGAATGGAGATTTTCAGGCGATTCATGGAAAAATAGACGGTGACGAGTTAGATAATTTTATGAAAAAGGTAAAAGAAAACGAATATAAATACAACAAATCTTCATTCAAGGAAAAATGTGAAAAGGCTAAAGAAGTTCTTAAAATGTGCAACGAGGAAACAACATGGTAACTATAAATGACTTAAATGCGAAATGTACTGGCTACGTGGAAACGTTGATTGGTGGAAAATTACATAGGGTTCCTACTAATTATTCAGAGTACAGAAAATATAAAATAAAATTAATTAAGAAAAATTTCAAAAAATCGGTGAAGAGGATTGCTGAACCTTTTCATAAATTATTTTTACCTTTAATTGATTATGTAAAATTTATTTTTTCACCCGCACCGGAACCAAAAAGACCTGCATGGTTAAAAAATCATATTGATAAAGATGGTTCATTCAAGTATAAGATTGCTGAACCTTTTCATAAATTATTTTTACCTTTAATTGATTATGTAAAATTTATTTTTTCACCCGCACCGGAACCAAAAAGACCTGCATGGTTAAAAAATCATATTGATAAAGATGGTTCATTCAAGTATAACATAAATGTACCAAAAAGACCTTGGGTGCAATCGGATGAGCATTACCCTTACATTTTAACGCCGGATCAACATGTTGTTACTGAAAAGGGCTTTACAAAAGATGGGTTAGAGGAACTGCTTTCCAAATTAAAGGATGTTGAAATACCCGATGATGAAGAAATTGTGAAAAATTGTATGGATATAATTTCAAAGATGGAAAAAAATTCTGATGTGCATGTGATAGGGGCAATTAAGAAGGCTGAAGCTGAATTGGAAGCAGCTAAACTTAAACATAGAAAAAAAGTGTCGGTTGAAGAACGAAAAAAATCAGACAAAGCATTAAAAGATATAGCAGAGCGCAATCTTTTGAAGAAAAAAGATTCAAATAAATAACCATAAAAATTTATTAATATTTTATATTTACATAAAAGGAATATTTTATGGACTTATTAATTGATCCAGACATAGCTATCGAAGCAGATGAAAAAAGGGTAGAAGCAGAAGGCGAAGTCACCGAAATGCAAAAATTGATATGGGCTGAGAAATATCGTCCACACAGCCTAAAAGACGTAATTTTACCAGATGTAATAAAAAATTCAATTAAATATGCGTTGGAGAATGACAATTTTCAACATATGATTTTTCATTCTGGCGCACCCGGAACAGGTAAAACCACAGTAGCAAAAATAATACCAGAAGAATATGGTTGTGAATATTATTTCATTAAAACAGCCACTGAGGGAAGGATAGACATAGTTGAAAATGTTATTCCCGCTTACGGAATGCAGAAGTTAGGCAATAACAAACCCAGATTCGTAATTTTGGATGAAGCAGATAGGGTTAGAGCGCAAAACATGGAAGCGTTTTACACTGCCCTTCAGCCCATTATAGAGAGCACTACAACCACATTAAGATTTATACTTACAGCTAACCACCTTCACAGAATACCGGAGCCAATTCGTTCCAGATGTAAGCCTATTTCATTTTCACATGATGATCCAGCAATTAAAAAACCAATGTTCAAGCGACTACAGGAAATTGCCGATATAGAAACAAAGGATTCAGGCGGTTCAGTAGATTTGGAGACATTAAAACAGATTGCAAGGTTAAATTTTCCCGATATGAGAGCAATGATTTCCTCCATGCAGGATAATTTTAATTCCAATAATGGTTCAATAACCGGAAAAATCGAAGTTGTTGACATCAACCATGTGAAAAATGTATGGGACTTGGTTGTAAAGGGTGACGTAGTTGATCTTAGAAAATATTTTACCGAACATATTTCTGATATTAATGGTTTTTATGTACCTTTTCTGGATTATGTGTATGCTAATTGTGAAGATAATAAAAAATTATTGTCTTTTGGGGCAACTATAGGGGAACATCAATTCAGGAGCGGGTTTGACCAAGTTGACCCGGAACTCAATTCTAACGCAATGTTCTGTAAGATGATAAGTATTTATCATGGGTAGTTTTAGTCCTTTTACTTTTCTAAGAAATAGAGAATTATGTATTCCTCTCACGCAGGAAGAGATGGATACATTTGCCCTTTGGCCAACCCAAGTAGCCATTTCGATGGCGAGGGGGATGAGTCAAGTAATAGGTAAAACCAATACAACGTCCTTCTTTAAGTTACCTAAGAAGTATCAATGTATGGCTCTCACATCGTTAAATGGTTATGGATTAAGGGGAGCATGGCAAAAATATAAAAAGAAGCAAAAATCAAAATCAAGTAATGATTTGGTGGAGAAAGTAGTACGGTTATTTGATTGCTCTGAGAATGAAGCCAGAAACTATGTTGATTTTAATCTAATAAATGAAAAAAAAATGAATATATTATATCAAAGGGTGTTTGAACCGAATACGGTTAAAATTAGGAAAAAACGACAAAATGAAAAAGGACGATGTTAAATTTGTCGAAGAATTTTTTAAAATTAGTTCTGCTAAGGCTATAATATTAATCGAAAAGGGTTTGAATATAGATTATTTAAAATCTTCTCCTATGGTGGCTGAATTTAAAAATAAATTACATGATGCAATATATACATTTGAAAAAAATGTAAAAAATGAGCATGTTGGTTAGTTGTTATTTTTCTGGTTCTTCTGGTTCTTCCTGTAAAGGTTCTTCTTCAGCTATTTGATCTTCTTCTTTTTCTTTATTAAGTTCTTCAGTTTTTTCTTTCTCTAATTTTTCTTCTTCTTTTATTTGTTTTTGTCTGATTTTAGCAAAATCTCTAAGTAGATCTTGTAATTGTTCGTCTGTTGCAGTTCCTTTGAAGGGGCCAACACCAAAAGCAAAGTCAATTAAATAATCAATAACCGTTTTTCCATTTAAATCGGTTTCATCAAACACATTTTTTATTGATATTTCGTCATTCCCTTCATCATCTTTTTCGACATCCTCATAGGAAAAGTCAGTATTCAATACTTTTTTAATTAAGTTATAATTTACCTTTTCAGTATACGCTCCGGTAGCACCTAAAATTAATGACATTAGAACGCTGTCGCCTACGGAATTTTTAAATCCCAAAAAAATGGGATCTAGATCAACAATTTCAGGGACACACTGTTCAGCCCAAATATGTAACTGACTAGTCCATTCTCCTTTTTCCTGTTGTACTTTTTTTACGAATTGTATTGGGTATTGTTTCAATGCTTTTAATTCATCTTTTGATATAACATCGATTTTTGTATCAAATTCGTCTTGTATGGATTCAATCAATTCAATCAAATTTGGATTTTCATCCTTGATTTGATTTAAAAAATAGTGGAACTTTCTCTTGTCTGGCATAGTAAAAATCTTATTTGCTTATAGTTTATATTTTATAAACTTTTACAAAAAATACTTGGCGTATAGATAATATATTTTTTTTCCATAAAAAAATAAGAAAAACTCAAGTGTTATAAACTATAAATAAATAAATAACGAAATTATCTAAGGAGTAAAAGATGGCCGTATTTGGACAAGGCGCAGCCGGGACTAGAATAAGATTGCGAGATGAAAGTGAAGTTTCTTTAGTAACTGATCCTACTATTGTCGGTGGTGCTATAGGATACTCTACTAGAGGCGAATTTAACAAAATAATTGAATTAAGAAGTTCATCAAATATGGATGTATTTTTAGGTGGTGGTTTTAACAATCCTAAATATAATCAATCCTTATACGCTTCCAGAGCAGTTCTGGATAATGGTGGATTTGCTGAATTTGTTCGCTTATACGGTGAACCCGTTGAATTGGATGACACAAAAGCTGATTACGAACTTAATCAAAAATTGAAAACTGATACATTTTTAGTTGAATATGATTTTTCAACTTCTGCTGATGTAAGTTTTGACATAAATTATTTCGCAGCTACAAGACACATGCAAGATGGTTTGACTAACGTTGGTGAGCGTGAAATTTACACAATTCAAGAAGTTGTAACAAAAAACGCAACCGTTAATTTCATAATTGACAGCAACGAAACTGCTACGGATAGACTTCCTATTTTCGCTATAATGAACACAGACCCTACTTCTGCTTTTAGAGCAGGACAGAGATTTGATATTGATTCAATTATAGGTGTAACTACGTCACCAGCGTCAGCTCAGGAAATTACAGTTAAAACGATAAATGTTAACAACCTTCAGGTTGGTGACACCATAGCAATTGCTGGTACAGTTAATTTTAATGAATCAGCGGTAACCGTTTTCAGCGTACTTGGTAGTAAATCATTTACCTATAAACCATCAAATCCATTAGTACTTGGTAATGAAGGCGAGGGAGCAGTTTATCTTAATGAGGATACCGTTGATAATGGGGTTGATTCTTTAATCCTTAAAACGGTTGCCTCTGGTAAATCAAGTAAGAAGTTTGAATACCTTACATTGAATGCAGTTGGAACAGGTACTTCATATGATTTACCCGGAAAATTCGTCAATGTTAATATGCCAGATGGTTCTGACATGGATTTTGAATTTGTTGAAACTGTAGTGACTGCTGGAAAAACACCAGTTCCTATCGTGTTTTCAGCCTTTGATGATTCAGATGTAAACGTAACCGCTAACAGCATTTTAATAAGTAATGTGGAAGACTTTCCAGTAGGTAGTATTGTACAAATTTACAAACCTTCTGGTAATACGCTGGATGGTGTAACACCTTTCACAGATTACATCGTTGCCGAAGTAGCTGGTAATGTTATTACTCTCGCCCTTCCTTCTGGACAAGAATTGGATATTACAGGAACCCCCAGTGGTACGGGATTTAAAGTTATTAGCATAACAGAAACACTTGAAAATTTAAAAGCTGTTATGATTAACACAGATGATACTGGCACATTGGGTGCAGTACCAACTAGAGGAATATTTAATGGTGTTACGGATGTAGACGTTTCCGCTAATAAAATAACCGTTGACGATGCAAGTAAATTTTCAGTCGGTGATTTAGTCATGATGTCTGATATTTATAGCAGAAGAGGACAGGAAGTTTTCTTACCATCCAAAGATGGTAGTGGGAATGAAATTGTTTCCGGTTCTTTCTTCCTTGTAACGTCTCTCGAAAGATTGAATGATGGCCGTGGTATATTAACATTCGATAATTACGATATTGGAACCGGATTAGCAACCACACCATTAAGTTTATTTGATACATCAGAAGTAACAAATGATTACGTACAAACTATTGTTGACGCTGCAACTGGAACTGAACAGATAAAAGTTTCTGACGCATACAAGTTTCAGGTTGGTGATAAAGTATTATACACCCAAGGAACTGGTACTATCGGTGGGTTAACCGATGGCGAAACTTACATAGTTTCTGCAATAGTAGACGCTGATGAGATATTATTGAGTGGCGTTGATATTACTGGTATCTCCAGTTCTGATTCAACTCTTACAAATGTATCTGCAAATGACGATTCTAATTTTAGAATCACTAATTTAACAAAATCTAAAGGTGGAAGCATCGCAACCGACACTGGTAAATATGGAAAACAATTCAACCTATTTGGTGTTTTTGGTCTCCGTTATCCAGAAAGCGTACAGACTGATTCTTTCTTTGATGATTCTGGTGCATCACCACGTATGACTAAATCTACTGATTTGGTAGCTATTGATGAAACTGACGATGGTATTATCATTGACAGCACCGCTGGAAGAATTTTCGAGAACCTTGGCCTTGCAACTAAAGAATATCTTGATGTTGATTTTGATTTTCATAATGAGGCTCATTACAAATTAACACCTGAAGGTGAATTAGTTGCCCAAATTTATCTCTTCGTTGAATATATCTTCAATGGTCAGAGTTATAAATTTGATGGAACAATCGTACCATTCGCAGTTTCCGATACAAACTTATATATCGTGGACGCTGCAAATTCTGTAGCCAATGGATGGAAGTTTGTTATAAATGAAAATGCTGCATTAGAAGCAGCTATCGGAGATCCTAGATTTAACTTTTCAAATTCAGAAAACATGGGATTAATTGAAGATGATTTTTCAAATGTTTCTTTTAATTCAAGTGACCCCGCTATTTTAAACGATGCTGTTTGGAGCTATGATCCTAAGAACAATAGTACTTCAGCTATATTGACAAGTGGTTGGGAATTATTCTTGGACAAAGATAAATCTAGAGCAGATATGTTGGTTTCAGCAGGTACTGCTGTAAGTAATCTATTTGTAAGAGGTTTGGAACAAATAAATTTCAACGTTATGAATAAAATGTTGGATATTTGTGAAAAAAGAAAAGATATGTTCGCAATCTTCGATGGATTGGATGAACCTAGAGTTGATATAGCTCTTGAAAAAATGTCTGGCGCAGGAAGTCAAGGTGACATGGCCAGATGGGGCGGTATCTTTGATGGTCGTTCAATTTTCTTTGATTCAGTATACACAAAACTTTCTATCGATGTTGTAAAATCAATCGAATTAGCTGCTATAATTACATCAAATAGAGCTGGTGGATTATGGTGGTTGCCACCTGCTGGTTACCAGACAGGAAGAGTTCCCGGATTTGTAACAAGACAGAAAATTTTACGTTCTTACAACTATGCAGATGATCCTAATTCTGACATTG
>Ga0307376_10001121_pt1 | contig 30152 bp, 44 predicted proteins | sample TR2MG_FD_202536 | JGI IMG/M metagenome (GOLD analysis project Ga0307376, IMG submission 202536) | Soil microbial communities from Risofladan, Vaasa, Finland - TR-2 | ecosystem: Environmental > Terrestrial > Soil > Coastal area > Acid sulfate soil | place: Finland: Risofladan, Vaasa | collected...
AGGTAATTTACAGATTATTATTTCAACCTGGCAATCCATCTATAAATTACCTTCTGCGTGGTTTGATAAATTCTTTTGTATATTTGGTGACGAATGCCATGGGTTCCAGGCGAGTTCATTATCGTCTATTATGAATAAAGCTAAGAATACCAAATACCGTATAGGCACCACAGGTACCTTGGATGGCACTACAGTTAACAAACTTGTATTAGAGAGTCTATTTGGACCTGTCTATAATGTAACTACCACTAAGGCTTTACAAGAAGCAGGTACCGTTGCTGATCTAAAGATACGTATGATACATCTATCCTATCCTAAGATTATCACCGACAATATACCAAAGAAGTTTTCATATAAGGATGAAATCAAGTTTTTAACTGAATATAAACCTCGTAATGATTTTATCGTTAATCTGGCCCTTAGTTTGAAAGGTAACACACTTATACTATTCCGTTTTGTAGAAACTCACGGAGAAGTACTATATAAGGACATACTGACTAAAAAGGGTAAGAAACGAAAGGCCTTTTATATACACGGTAAAACCGATATGGATGATAGAGAAGCTGTTAGAGGTATTGTGGCCTCTCAAGAGGATGCTATTATCAATGCGTCCCTTGGTGTCTTCTCCACAGGAATTAATATACCTGAGATACACAATTGTATCTTTGCTAATCCTATGAAAGGACAAATAAAGGTATTACAGAGTATAGGTCGAACCCTTAGAAAAGTAGAAAGAGGTTCTAGATTATTTGACATAGTGGATGATTTAATGTATACTGGTAAAAGTAAACCAAATTATTCTATGCAACACGGACTCGTTCGGAGACAAATATATCAGAACGAAGGATTTAATTTCACGATAGATAACATAAGGCTGGAACATATATGAGTGTAAAACAGATAAAGTTAATGAACGGGGAAGAAATCTTCTGTGATATACAAGAAGAAACCGAAACCGATCTAATAGCAATAGGTGTACTCGTTTTACGAGATACTGGTAGAGTTTATCATGATGATGGATTAGAAGCGAGGATTTTCAGTCTATTTCCATGGATGACATACCAATCAGAACTTAAGAATCTTATTCTTATTTCCAAGAACTCGGTAGTCGGTAGTATGATACCTAGTAAATCAGCAATTGAGTATTATGAGTCTTCTTTGGATTGTCTGTCTGACATATGCGAGGGCGAGGAATTAATTGAGGATCTAAAAAGTATAGTATTAGATTCTGATAGGCCCAATGTTGTCAGCTTTCCCTCACGACCCACAAAACACTAGGAAACGGGTATTGACGGGGGAGCGGCTGATGGCTTTTATTTTAAAGGATTTTTTGTAGTTTGGCAAGTATTTTAGGAGATTTATATTATGCCCGAAGTTAAAGCAGTAAAAAGAAAGAATGGAAAACGTGCGATAGAACATTATGTGGATAACAAATTGTTCTCTGAAAGCGTTGTGGATTATGTACACCTTAAACAGGAAGCCGAAGCGGCGGGTAAAACCCCACCTCAGGTGACCCATTATATAGCATCATGTTTCCTAAAGATTTGCGAAGGACTATCTCATAGTTTCAACTTTGTTAGGTATACCTACAGGGAAGAAATGGTTATGGACGCAGTTGAGAACTGCTTGAAAGCAATTGGTAATTATGATATCGATAAGGCAACCCGCACAGGCAAACCTAATGCCTTCTCATATTTTACCCAGATAGCCTGGTTTGCCTTTGTAAGACGCATTAATAAAGAGAAACGCCAACAAGACATTAAACTCAGGTATATGGCCCAGTCAGGGTTCGACGAGTTTATGATATCCGAAGACGAAGATCCCGAAGCAGCCGCAGCGGTCCGTAGTTTCGTTGATTCATTATTACAGAGAATTGATGAAATTAAGGTTAAAGACCGTAAGGTGGATGAATATGCGAAAGAGGATAAAGCCCGCAAAAAACGTACTGTTATTGCTGACTCCGACCTAAGGGACTTCTTACACCTAGACGATTTGAATGATATAGCTTGACACACCAATTATTTTTGTTATATAATAACTCCAATATTGATGTAGGATAGTTATATGCGTATTGCCCTTTTGAATGATACCCATTGTGGTATTAGGAATTCTTCTGATATTTTTATCGGATATCAGGAACGATTTTATAATGAAATCTTTTTCCCCTATTGCCTAGAGAATGACATTAAACACATTCTACACCTAGGCGATTATTATGAACACCGCAGATTCATTAATTTCAAAGCACTTAGAAGTAACCGCAGGTGTTTCCTTGGTAAACTGAGGGAATATGGTATGACCATGGATATTATACTTGGTAACCATGATGTATACTATAAGAATACCAATGACCTAAACTCTCTAAAGGAATTGTTAGGCCATTATATGAATGAGGTAAATATCATCACCAAACCTAAGGTTATGGATTATGATGGTATGAAGATGGCCCTTATACCATGGATTGCACCTGATATAGAAGTTGAGACAATGAAATTTCTAAAGAAGTGCAAATGTGATATAATTGGCGCTCACCTAGAATTGTCTGGATTCGATGTAACGCCTGGCCAGAAAATGATTGGGGGAATGGATGCAAAGATATTCTCAAAATTTGAAATGGTGTTATCAGGACATTACCATACTAAATCCAGTTCAGGTAATATTCATTACCTGGGATCTCAAATGGAGTTTTTTTGGAATGACGCCCACGATTCAAAATATTTCCACGTACTTGATACGTCGGACCGTTCTTTGTTACCAATATTAAATCCTATCACTTTATTTGAAAAAATCTACTATGACGATAGAGGAGATACCGATTACCTAACAACAGACGTATCCCACCTACGGGATAAGTTTATTAAATTGTACGTTATGAATAAATCAAATCCATTCGTGTTTGACAGATTTCTTGATCGTATACAAGACCAACCCATACTTGAACTGAAGATTGCTGAGAATTTCCAAGAGTTTCTTGGTGAGTCGGTATCGGATGAACACGTAAAGTTGGAAAACACCGAGGAATTGTTGAACACGTATATTGATAGTATAGACACCGATCTAGACAAATCCAAGATTAAAAAATTGGTCAGTGAGTTGATGACCGAATCTGAAAGCATGGAGATATCATAATGATTATATTCCAACGTCTTTCATGGGCTAATTTTCTAAGCACTGGTAACAACGTAACCACAATAGATTTAGAAAAGAATCCGTCTACCCTTGTTATTGGCACTAATGGTGCCGGTAAGTCCACCATGTTGGATGCTTTGTCCTTTGCGTTATTCGGTAAGGCCCACCGTAACATTAACAAAGCGCAGATGATTAACTCCATTAATAGAAAACACTGTCTTGTTGAGGTAGACTTCTCTGTGCATAGTGCCCAGTATAAAATCGTGCGAGGCCTTAAACCAGCCAAGTTTGAAATTTGGAAAAATGGTGAATTGATTAACCAGAATTCCCACAATAAAGAATACCAGAAAATACTCGAACAGAATATCTTGAAATTGAACCATAAATCTTTCCACCAAATTGTGGTGTTGGGTTCGTCTTCCTTTATACCGTTTATGCAATTGACTTCCCAGAACCGTAGAGAAGTTATTGAGGATCTATTGGATATCAATGTTTTCTCCAAGATGAATGTTCTATTAAAGGAGAAGGTGGCTCTTGTACGGGATCAGTTAAGAGATATAGAATATCAGTCGGACCTTGAGGGAGCCCGCCTCGAGGCGGCTGAACAGAATGTCAATAAGATTAAGTCTATTAATAAAGAACACCGACAACATAAAGAATCTCAAATGGAAGAGATTAATGCTCAGATATCCGACCTGAATACTGAGGTCGAATCCCTACAACACGGTTTGGAAGAATCTAAGTCCTCGTTTGAAGATGAAAAACGCAAACTTAAGAATACCAAATCTGGACTTGAAGAAGAAAAACGCACAGCAACCGTTGAGATATTGACGCTAGCGAAACACGCCAGATTTTTTGAGTCCAACGATGTTTGTCCTACGTGTGACCAAGATATTGACGAAAAGTTTAAGAAGACCCAGATTTCTGTGGCTGCTAAGAAGGCTAAAGATACCACCAAGGTGGTGAAAAATTTGACTGAACAAATAGAAGCTGGAGAGGCGTACATTAAACATGTGGAGAATAGTCTAGAGGATATTCAAAACAAAACCATGACCATTCACGGTCATAGTCAGTCTATCGTGCAATTGTGTGCCCAGTTAATCCAACTCCAAAAGGACATAGACCTGATAAACACTGGTGCAGGAGACCTAACGGTCGCTAAGAAAGAGATTGAGAAGTATAGAGATATACTCACCAAACTAGGAGACGACCAAGACGAATTAAAAGAGATTGCCTCGTACCAGCGGGTGGCACAGGAACTATTGAAAGATACAGGTATTAAAACTAAGATCATCAAACAGTACCTACCTGTTATCAATCAACTGGTTAACCAGTATCTACAGGTATTGGACTTCTTTGTGTATTTCAATCTGGACGAGAGTTTTACCGAAACTATTAGGTCACGACACCGTGATGATTTCTCCTATGACTCCTTTTCCGAAGGCGAGAAACAACGTATCGATTTGTCTCTGTTATTTACCTGGCGCCAGGTGGCCAAGATGAAAAACTCGGTAGCGACTAATCTTTTGATATTGGACGAAACATTCGATTCATCCCTTGATGCTGATGGTGTAGAGAATCTTATGAAAATTCTCCATACTCTTGACGCCGGCACTAATGTCTTTATTATATCTCACAAGACGGACCTGTTAGAAGGAAAGTTCGAAAATAAAATTGAGTTTCGTAAAGTCAAAAACTTCTCGGTGCTTGCATAAAACGCAAGTATCCGTCACAAATATCTCACCTCCCTCACCTCCTTTACGCCTCCTGCACCGCGACCCAAACCTAATGTATTAGTATTGGTTTGTATTCGCGTTCAGGAGGCGCCTCTCCTGAGTCTCTCCTGCACTATTCTGTAAGTCATTGATTTCTATAGGTAATACCGTGGTTGACTTCTGGGTCGTTAACCCTCATAATTTCACTTCAATTCGAGAATGAAATAATTGAAAAACGTCTTACAAATCAACCACTTAGAACGCAAACCGCGTAAGTTATTGATTTCTATAACGAATATTGATGTTGACTTCTCGAAGAAATACCTTCATAATGGCATTTCAAATTGAGAGAAACAATGACAGTTAACAAGACAGTTAAATCGACACTCGCACGGCTCCTCGCTCAAGAGGATATACATGTAGAGCATAGAGGTGTAAGAACCGCTGGGTTTAACTTGAAGACTCGCGTATTGACTTTGCCCGTATGGGATGCAATGTCACCTGCGATGTATGACTATATGACCGCTCATGAAGTGGGTCATGCATTAGAGACACCTACCTCGGGTTGGATGGAAGCGGTAGAACGCCGCAAGGCCCTGAAAGGTTATTTGAATGTAATCGAAGACGTGCGCATCGAAAAGATTATGCGCCGCCGTTATCCTGGTCTGAAAAAAGACTTTACAGCAGCTTATGTTGAATTATATCAGCGTAACTTCTTTGGAGACGATGCACCTCATAAACCCCTATTAATCGACCGTATCAATTGTTACTATAAAGGTGGCACTATGATGGGTATTAACTTTACTGCGGAAGAAGCAGTATTGCGTGATAGGGTGGGAACAGTAAACACCTGGGAACAAGTTGAGGAACTAGCGTTAGAAATACTCGAATTCGCCAAAGCGAATAAGACTCCTGAACCTGAAATTGAAGAAGAAAGCGGTACTGAGGAAAAGGTAGAGTATGTCCCTGTTCCTGAGGAATTCTCCGAAGAAGAATCTGAATCTGGTGAAGAATCCGAAGAGGACGCTGAAGGTGAAGAATCCGAGTCAGAAGAGGACGCTGAAGGTGAAGAATCCGAAGAGGACGCTGAATCTGGTGAAGAATCCGAAGAGGACGCTGAAGGTGAAGAATCCGAAGAGGACGCTGAAGGTGAAGAATCCGAAGAGGACGCTGAAGGTGGCGAAACTGACTCCGAGGAAGGGAATGATTCGGGTAGTGATGAATTGTCGGATGACGAAGTAGAATCCGAAACTGATGAATTGCTGCAGAAAATGTTAGAGGAAACCTTTGGTTCTTCTAGGGAAAGGTTTCACCTACAAATCAATATTAACCCTAAAGTTAAAAACATAGAGAATAGGGTCGTGTCTTATGACACTATCCTGAGGGATATTGCGGATGAAAATGTTTATGTTAACATTGAACCCGAGCTCGAATCTCTTATGTCAGACTTCAACAAAGAAAACAAGGCTATTATAAACCACATGGTGCGCGAATTCGAAATGAAGAAACGCGCAGCAGAATATTCTAGAACGGCTACCTCCAAAACTGGAATTATAGATTGTTCTAAACTACACATGTACAAGTATTCTGACGATGTTTTTGCGCGTATGGACGTGACTCCTGATGGTAAGAACCATGGCATGATTATGTACGTGGACTGGTCAGGATCAATGTCTAGTTCCCTCCATAATGTTGTTGAACAGTTAATCAACATGGTAGCATTTTGTCGTCAAGCAGGCATTGCCCACAGGGTCTTTGCCTTTACTGATGATAGCGGGGCCAGAACTTCTCTGCGTCAGCAACAAAAATCAGAATTAGAAATTGCGGACTGTGAACTTGATGTTAACAAGGTGTCCCTACTCGAACTTTTCAATTCAAACATGAATAAGTTAAAATACAGCAGGATGTCCAAATACTTACTGGCCTATTCTTCTGAAATATCCAGATCACAACGCCGCGGATACTGGCGTTCTGGAGGCTCAAGAAGTAAATTTGGTATGCCTTCAAAATATACCTTGAATGGTACTCCCCTGACAGAAGCTCTGGTTTTGTCCTTTCCTATGTTTGATAAATTCAAGTCAGATTCGAGAGCAGACGTTATTACTACTCTTTGGTTAACGGATGGCGGCGGGTGCGATCCCCTGTATAGGGATCCTGCGACAAAATCATCCCTACCTATGTCCCAGTCGGCAAAACGCCCTCGCGACGAGGAAGGCCGTTTGATGCCTTTACGCACCACAGTAACTAACCTTGTTAACAAGGAGTCAATTGTGTTGCCTGACTATGCTACTAACGCGGATGGAATATGCGAAGCGTTACGCTCTATGTACATATCGTACACCGACAGTAACCTTCTGGGATACTTTGTGGTAGGAAGTACCCTTGCGCAATTTCAGCGTCATATACCTGCCATTGTTAAAAAGAAGTTTGGGGGTGGATATAGCCCTGAGTTTGAAGCGTATGCGAAAAAATGCGTAAAAGAAGGTTTGTGTGTCACTAAGGACACCTCCTATACGGAATACTATCTTATCAGTAACGATAAATTGAAGACTGAATCGGATAATTTCGATTCAATACCTGAAGGCGCGACAACGCGGAAGATTGCTTCTGTTTATAAGAAAATGTCCAACAAAAAGAATAGCTCTAGGGTATTCGCTTCTAAGATGATGGAACTGGTCGCGTAAGTGATTGATTCTAAAGACAATAATCGTAAGTCATTGATTTCCAAGAGAATTATGAGGGTTGACTTATGTGCCCCAAACCTTCATAATGGCACTTCAATGAGAGAGGAAACAAGTATATGAGCATGACAAATCAAGAGAAACGCGAATTCGTCGTGTCTGTTTTGACAGAGGCGTTCGGTCCTGATTGTACCGAACTGACCCGCGCTGATGTAGTTTCAGCGATGGAACCCTATCTGGATCAAGTGGCGTTTCCTTTCTGGGTAACTCACGCTAAGAATCGTTTGAAAAACGGGAACTATAAGTTTCCCCAAATCGACGGCGCCGTAGTGTCTGTCGGTAAACCTAAGGTCGAGAAGGTCGAGAAGGTTGAGGAAGAGGAAGTCGCGAATGTGGTCTCCTTTGCTCAGCGTAAGTTGGTTCAACCAACTATTAATACGGTCGCTTCTGGTTTTGATGAAAACCTGGTGCCCAAAAAGAATCCAATGTATGTGCCCTTTGGTTACTACAATACAGTTCATACGGTAGTTAAAAGTGGCATGTTTTACCCCATGTTTGTAACGGGTATGTCAGGTAACGGTAAAACGCACATGATCGAACAGGTGTGTTCGAAGCTGAAAAGAGAATGCATCCGAGTCAATTTCACCAAAGAAACCGACGAGGATGATCTGATTGGGGGATTCCGCCTGATCGATGGCGAAACAGTGTTCTTTAAGGGACCTGTTATCAAGGCGATGGAAAGAGGTGCAGTATTGCTTCTAGATGAAATCGACCTGGCATGCCCCGCTAAGGTTATGTGTCTCCAATCGATATTGGAAGGGTCAGGATACTTCATTAAGAAGACTGGCGAATATATTACGCCTGCTGAGGGTTTTACCGCAGTCGCAACAGCAAACACCAAAGGTAAGGGGTCGGATGACGGTCGCTTTATTGCGACCAACGTGTTGAATGAAGCGTTCCTTGAGCGATTCCCTATCACGATTGAACAAGAATATCCCCCCGTTGCAATTGAAAAACGCATTATCTTGAAGGAATTCCAATCGCTTGGCGTCGAGGATTCTGACTTTGTACGTAAACTGGTCGAGTGGGCGGACATTATCCGCAAGACATTCGAAGTTGGGGGTGTAGACGATATTATCTCCACGCGCCGCCTGATACACATTGCAAAAGCGTATTCCATCTTTAAGAATCGTTTGGATGCAATTAACCTTTGTATCAACCGCTTTGATGATGATACCAAGCAGTCCTTTCTTGAACTGTACTCCAAGTTGGACTCTGATGTAGACTTGTCCAACCTGGGAAAACCAACAAGCCCTGACGAATAAAGTCAGGCACCCTGCCGTTCTGGCATTACCCCGCGCTCTGCGGGGTTTTTTATATGGTTGACACGGTACATTTTTATCCCTATAATAGAGGGATAGATACTACATGGATAAATTTATGTTAAAAGAATTTTCTTATTTAATACTGGTTATTTACCTAATAACGTTTCTCACAGAAGAAGGTACCTTAGGTATATCCGTTGAGGCCGCTACTCGGGATTATTTGGTTCATGAGTTAAAGGTACCCGATAATGAGGAGTAATATTCATATGAAGGAGACTATATGGAATCTGTAAGGTTGGTGGCAAGCAGTCTGACTATGTTAAAAAATATAGAAGGACTTCCGTCTGAAAGTGACAAGGTACGCTCAATACATAATTGGGTATCAAATAATATTAGGTGGTCTTCTGACAAAGAAATGTATAATGTAGAGGATTATTGGGCCACCCCATATGAAACGTTAAAGAAGGAACGAGGCGATTGCGAAGACATTGCCATCTTAAAATATTTTTTAATGTTAAAGGCAGGAGTTTCTGTCGGAACTCTCAGAATTTCCTTTGTTAAAATGTTGCAACAAGGTAAACAACTGGCTCATATGGTACTGTGTTATTACGATGATCCTGAGGATGATTCTTTTGTTTCCGATTGCATTAACCCTAAACTATTAAGGTTTAATGAAAGATCGGATCTTACTCTGGTTTATGGATTTAACCATGACAACCTGTGGGTTGGTAATTCAAAAATGCCAGCGGGAGTTAATCCAGAACAGGCATTAAAGACCTGGAAAGATGTTAGGGCCCGTATGTCCGAAGAAATAGAAGATAATAAGTGGTACTAGGGCTTGACACGGCCCTAAAATATCCCTATAATGATATATGAAAGTGTGAGAAATGGCTTGTTGCCGTTAAATTTATATTAGGAGAACACAAATGAAGTTAGACGATTTTACTCAGGAAGTATTGAAGAATTTTTCGGATATACAACCCAATATCGTTATACACCCCGGAAAGGAGATTAAAACCCTTTCTGAATCCAGAAATATTATGGCGAGAGTCAACCTTAACCAAGAGTTTACCAATGAGGTACGTATCTATGACCTCAAGGAATTCCTTGGTGTTTTGCGTCTGTTGGATAGTCCCGATATTACCTTCCATGAAACTCATGTACTTGTCGCCGACGGCGTAGGCCGATCCCGTATCAAGTACTTTTTTGCGGATGGTAATACTCTTACCGTACCTGCAAAGGACATTGCAATGCCTAAGGCAGAGGTCATGTTTGAGTTGGACGAAAAGACCCTGAACTCAATACGCTCTGCAGCGGGGGCATTGGGCCATGAGAAATTCACAGTCAAGAAAATTGATGGAACTATTGTTCTGACCGTCGAAGATGTGGAAGATGATACGTCTAACAAATACTCCGTCGATGTGCCTGGTACCGCAGATCATGATGATTTTGTGTTTATACTTAACGTGAATAACGTTAAGGTAATTCCAGGAGATTATACGGTAAGTATGTCGTCCAAACGCATTTCTAAATTCAAGAATAAGACTCATGATCTTGAATATTGGATTGCCTTGGATAAATCCTCCGTATATAATGGATAAGTAAACATTCGTAAACCCTAAACCCGATGGTTTAATTAAAAGAAGGAAGTAAAAAAAATGAGTGAAGATAAAAAAGAAGTTGAAGTGGTAGAACCTGAAGTAGTAATGTCTCCTGTTTCAGATCATGATGAAATTTATGATATTGGTAATAAGGTAGGCCGTAGCGTTATTGCTGTTATCGATACTATGACCCAGCGTGGGGGATTCAAAGGTGAGGAACTTAGCACCATTGGTCAATTGCGCGATCAGTGTATTCGAATGGTACAGATCGTAGAAGCGCACCAAAGTAAGTATTGATACACCCAGGACCAGGCGGGCCAAGGATACTGGTCCTATCGTGAGGGGCTAAGGATGGCCCCGACTTTTTATATTATGAGGCAGACTAAGAATGTCCAATGAATTCCTTTGGGTGGAAAGATACAGGCCAACCACGGTACAAGAAACAATATTACCAAAACGTCTGAAAGATATTATGCTGAAGGTCGTATCTGGGGGAGAAGTGCCCAATATGATACTATCTGGTACAGCAGGTATAGGTAAGACAACAGTGGCTCGAGCGATATGCAATGAACTGAACCTTGATTATATCATGATTAACGGTTCCGAAGAAGGCAATATCGACACTCTACGCGGTAAAATTAAACAGTTTGCATCATCGGTCTCCCTGCATGGGGGATATAAGGTGGTCATACTTGACGAGGCAGACTATCTGAATGCTCAGTCAACCCAACCTGCATTACGAGGATTCATCGAAGAATTTTCTGACAACTGTAGGTTTATTCTAACTTGTAATTTCAAACACAAGATCATCGAACCTCTGCATAGTAGATGTTCTTTATTCGAATTTAATGCGACAAAGAAAGAACTACCAGAACTGTGTGGTTTATTCTTGACCCGCCTGGAAGATATTCTGGATAAAGAAGGCGTGGAGTTTGATAGATCCACCCTGGCTGATATCATCAAACGATATTTGCCCGATTGGCGTAAGATCATAGGTGCGGTGCAAACCAATGCTATGACAGGCAATGTATGTGGCCAAACGGTGGTGATAGAGGAGTCCTCATTTGAGGAGTTGTTTAAACACCTCAAAGATGGTGACTTCAAGGGAATGCGGCAGTGGGTTGCTAGTCACGTCGATTTAGAATCGGCCTCGGTGTTTCGAGGCATCTATGATAGAATGACTAACAAGGTAAAACCTGAGAGTATACCACATTTGGTTTTGATACTTGCGGACTATCAGTATAAGGACGCCTTTGTAGCAGACCACGAATTGAATATGGTTGCCTGCATGGTTGAGTTAATGGGCGCGGTGAAATTCGTATGAGTTTACAAGACGACTATTATGACGTGTTACATACCTTAGAGGTACATGCACCTGATAATGTACTGGCCTTTGAACGCATATGGTTTGCCTTCTGCGATATTGAAACGCAACAAATGGTACGTGTAGGAGAATTAACGCCTGAACAATATTGGGAATGGCATAAGGCCAGAAAGGAGAAGTTAAAAATATGAACAGCATAGATTTTTGTTATTGGTTGCAAGGATACTTTGAAATATCCGATGCCAAGTCATTGAATGAACGCCAAACCGAGGTATTGAAAAATCATCTTCACCTGGTGTTTAAACATGAGATTGATCCTCTTAGAGAGGAACAAACACCAACTCCTACGTCGGTATTAAATACTGCTCACACAGGACTAGATAACGATACTTTGGTTAGGTGTTAGACAATGCGTAAAAGAACGTATAAAGAAAAGACAGATTATCTATTAGCGTGTCTAGGTGAGGAGTGTGGAGAAGTACAACAATTGGTTGGTAAGTCTCTACGTTTCGGTTTACTTTCCGAAAATCCTCATAACGGTGACATAAACATGATTTTGTTGCGTAACGAGATAAATGATATTTCGGCCGCCTGGATGGCTTTGAAAGAACATATTGGGCTCGCACCATATGATCCTAGGGATCAAACCCACATTGACGCTAAAATTGAAAAGATGGAACTGTATTCTGACCCTAAGTATTACGTGGATGACGCCATAGGCGAGGAAATACCCGACCAAGGTCAAGAGTCGTCTTTACCCTCAGAATCCAATGGAGGCGCTCCTGGCGCGTCCTAGACCCACCGCACCCCAATAGAATCAAGAGCTTACATAATGGACATAGAAAAACAGTGGGAAACATGGTTAGAGAAGAATCCTCAGGATTCGTACCGTCATATTGACCCTGATGAACTTAAAGATAGACTTATACGGGAACTGACTTATGTTTCCGCTATGACTGTGGAAGAATATACCCTCTATCAGAAGTGGTTGGAAATTCATGAGAAATACCCAACCCGTAAAGTAGACACCCTTTTTGGTGAGGAACTACAACTGGTCGACCATTCGAAAGGTAAGTTTATTAATAAGGTCAAGGCGAACATGTGGATGCCTAATGACATTAATGATTATATGAAACTTGAACCTACTCTGATATTCACAGACGATTCCTCTGTTACAGATGATGTTGGTCTTGATGGTAAGTCAACCGCTACCGAAAACAAACGTACCGCAGAACTGTCTGAGGTGTGGGCCACTCTACGGGTGTTCGGTTCTACCATGAAAAATAACTCCAATATTGGCCGTAATATGCACTTCATAGTGCAAGATAAAGTTTCAGGCAAATACCTTGGAGTTATCTGTATTACAGGTGACTTCCTGGACCTGACTCCTCGCGATAAGTATATTGGTTGGGATAGACATTCTAAAACCATGGAAGGTATGATTAACCACACCTGCATTGGTTCTACGATTGTGCCTCTACAACCTCTTGGTTTTAATTATGTTGGGGGTAAACTACTAGCTCTGTTATGTTTATCTGATACGGTACAGGACCTATGGTTGTCCCGATATGGAGATAAACTGGTGGGTGTGACAACAACCTCCTTATATGGTTCATTCTCTCAATATCAGAACCTTGCACATTGGAAGAAAAGAGGACACTCCTCAGGTTCAGTATCATATGAACCTTCCAAAGAGGCCACGTATATGATGCGTGATTGGATTAAAGAGAACTATACTAGAAAATACTTTGAATGGTATGGTGCAATGAACGCAAAGGGACAACCCTATAAGCGTGACCATAAGAACCGATCAAGGACCTTTGCTTTCTCCAAACTTGGTATACCTAAAGAACTGATTAAATCAGACCACTCCCGAGGAATATATTTCTCTACCCTGTATGATAACAGTAGGGAATTCTTACGAAAGGAGTGTGGTGTTGAAGATTTGAAGAAATCGTTTGCCACCGATGAACAAACTTTAGTACAATTATGGAAAGAGAGATACGCTTCCAAGAGAGTTAAGAATTTATCAGAACAAGGTCGATGTAATATGGCCAGTCTTTTTTATGACGATCTGATATACATGACTTGGGAAGAAACCAAAGAGAAATACTTGAAGGAGATAGGAAGATAATGGTTAATAGAAATTTATTCATGGCAAGAAAGAAACAATGGGGTACCAATCCAACCGAAATGCAATGGCCCAAAATTTGGCGGCCTTGTCATACGGTAAGGGCAGAGAAGGCTCATTTAAAGGAGGTTGCTGAAAAGGAAAAAGAAGCCGCCTTGATGACAAAGTATAATGAAAATGCAAAGATTGTTAATGAATCCTAACCCCGATCAATTGCAGGTATTATGACTAATGGGACCATTTGATTATTTAAATGCGATAAACTTCACCAAAGAAGATATCATGGAATTTCCTGAGGACGAGAAGGCATATACTCCGTTTATGGTGAACCGTGGTCTATCATACTTTCAAGATACTGTTATCTTGGCAAATGAAATGAATATCAATAACCATATATCCTCGCGTATGCAATTTGACTTCCTTAAGTCTATTGTACGTAAACGTAAGAGATTCTCCAAGTGGTTGAAGGCCTCATACCCTGCTGACCTGGAAGTTGTGAAGGAATATTATGGTTACAGTAATGATAAAGCCTCCCAGGCCCTGAGAATGTTAACGTCTGAACAGGTGGAAGAGTTAAAGAAACGGTTATACAAAGGCGGTAAGAAAAAGAAATGAAGTGTGACCACAAAAGTATGATGTATACTCCAGATATGATGCGAGGTACCTGTCAGCTCTGCGGCGCGGTCTGGAAACGCCGCCGCGATGTAGTGCCGGATGATAGAGGTACATGGACTGATAAAACATATAGGTTTCAGTTTTCGAATGTTGTTGTGGTTGATGACAATCAGATTGGAGTGATTGTTAAGACTTGGGCTGATGATACGTATGAGGTGTATGTCAGATCAACAAACAGCGTGGTTCTATATCCTGAATCCGCAATTAAACATTTTGTATATGACAAAGAATTAAGGGAAGTATAATATGAAATTATGTATATACCACGGCAATTGCGCCGACGGGTTTACTTCAGCATGGGCTATGTGGAAGACTTTGCCTAACACCGAATTCCATGCAGGATTTTTTGGTACTCCTCCCCCTGATTGTACTGGCAGAGAAGTTGTATTAGTAGACTTTAGTTATAAACGACCTGTACTATTGGAGATGGCAAAGGTTGCTAAATCTATATTGATACTGGACCATCATGCATCAGCAGAAAAGGACCTGGTGGATTTACCAGATAATGTTACTACTGTATTTGATATGAATAGAAGTGGTGCCAGAATCACGTGGGAATACTACCATCCAGATACAGAAGTTCCTTTGATGATACTACACGTTGAAGACCGGGATCTTTGGAGATTTAATCTGGAAAATACCCGAGAATTTCAATCCAATATGTTTAGTTATGAATATACCTTTGAAAACTGGGACAAAATTCATAGTATTATGAGTAATGGTCGTAATGATGAATATTGGAAATTTATATCTGAAGGATCAGCAATAGATAGAAAACTACTAAAAGACATAAAGGAACTTATGGGGGTGGCTGCCTATAGAATGGTTATCGCGGGACATAATGTGCCTGTAATGAATGCCCCTTATTTCTATTCTAGTGAGGCCGGTTCTACAATGTGTGTGGGCGAACCATTTGCTGCATGTTATTGGGATTTACCAAATAATGAAAGGGTCTATAGTCTACGTTCCAATAACGACGGATTAGATGTATCTGAAATTGCTGTTAAATTCGGGGGCGGGGGACATCGTAATGCCGCCGGATTTAGTATTATCACCAACCCTAATAGTGAGGTCAATCCTGATGTGTAGTACAGAACAAGGTTATTATCAACCTGTCACTTCTCATGAAATACTCAAAGAAAAATTTTATGATGCGGTAGAACAAGCCAAGGCGTTTAAAGAAGCCAATGGACCTAACCAATATGCCGATTTATTGTTATGGGCAGATACCCGTATTACCCAATTAGAAAGACGGGTTGAAATGTTGGAAGAATATAAGTGGATGTATGAAGACCTCCGAGAATAAGAAATATTGGCAATCTAGGAGGAAAATGTCTCTCTTACAGAAATTAAAGAAACGGGAACAAGTAGAACGACAACTAGCTCTGATTAAAATATCCAATAGATATTGGCCATTATTGGAGTCTGCTGAAAAGAGATGCGACCACAAATTTGGAGAGGATTATCTCCAACGGGATCATATTGGTCCTACAGGCACCAGTTGTAATTTATTCAATACACCCTTTGTGTATAAAAAATGCGAAATCTGTGGTTATGTTTCCAGTCGTCTTTTGGACGAAGAAAATAATGAAACCACGTTTAATATGAAATATAGGTAAAGATTATGGAATTTCATTTAGAATCATTTTTTGAAGATTTATTAAATAGGTTAGGTCCTGATGATGCCTTTACCATATCCGATATTCATTATTTTGTTCGTAGAGAGTTGGATTACGCATTTCTATCCGGAGCTGTGGACGAACAGTGGTATAGGGAATTTCTAAAAAAGTGATCCGGTATAAATATTCCGTTATGATGGTAATAACAATAAATAATACTTAACGTGAATTGGATTAACTTATGGAAACTACACTTGCAACATGGACTCCAGCAGATATGCTTGAGGTCATTCTAAACGAACCAGATGATTTTTTGAAAGTCAAAGAAACTCTCACCCGCATCGGCGTAGCATCAAAGAAGGATATGAAACTATTTCAATCCTGTCATATATTGCACAAACAGGGCCGATATTTCATCGTACATTTCAAAGAACTTTTTATGTTGGACGGAAAACGTTCCAACTTGGAACAATCGGACATACAAAGACGTAATACTATAGCCACACTATTAAGTGATTGGGGATTGGTAGAAATGTCCAGGCCTGCCGATTATAAAGATTTGGCCCCTTTGCGCCAGATCAAGATTATTTCCTTTAAAGAGAAGTCGCTCTGGGAACTGTGTCCCAAATACAATATCGGTAATAAATAGTAATTATTACTACAATGAATAACTGTTACTTAAAGTAACGGATAAGTATATTATGAATACCGAAGAGCATATAGAACGCATGTTCGAACTCTGGCCTAGTATACCTAGTCCAGAACACCATCCTTTGGTCTTTCAATACTACATTAAACTTTATAAACAAATTGTCTCCGTGGAGGAAGACGAAACATGTACTCAGCAAATATTGAAAAACGATCCGACCAATTAGAAAATTTCTTTGTAACTTTACTCCTATTTTGCGCGCCGTGGATAATCTCATTTTCCTTTGGACTTGAGGGTTATGCCACACTAGAAACCATGGTTATTAAATGGAGACTGATCCTTATAGGCCTGGGCATTGGTTTGCCATTTGCGTTTATTTGTTATATAATGAGTAAACGCAATAAAGCTTGATTGATAAATCTTTTTGGCCCGCAAGGGCCTTTTTAATTATGGAAACTATATGGAATTTTACACCTCGGTTACCCGATACGGCAACTCTATACACTATAGAGGGTATAAAAACAACCTACGTGTCAAAAAACGAGTATCATTTGAACCAGAATTATTTGTAACATCCCCCCTAGACAAAGCCACTGAATGGAAAAATATTAAAGGTCACCCTGTACACTCTGTTAAATTTGAGTCTATGAGGGATGCCAAAGATTTTCTTTCTAACTATGAAGATGTGACAGATTTTGAAGTCTGTGGCCAAACAAACTATATCTACCAGTATATTACCCAGAAATGGCCGGGAGAAATTGCCTTTGATCCTAACCTGGTATCGGTTTCTTATATCGATATTGAGGTCCAATCCGATGAAGGTTTCCCTGAACCTATGGATGCTCTCCATGAAATTACGGCTATTTGTATATGGAATAACATAGAACAAAAGTACCGTGTATGGGGGTTGGGAGACTATGTTAAACACCGTGATGATGTATACTATAAAAAGGCCAGGTCTGAACTCGAATTACTTTTGGACTTCCTAGATTATTGGCAGGCCAATATTCCTGATATTATTACAGGATGGAACTCCCGACTATTCGATATTCCGTATATTGTAAATAGAATTAATCGCCTAATGGGTAATGCAGATACCGTTAAACGCCTATCTCCTTGGGGAGTGGTGCAAGAACGTAATAAGAATATGGACAACCGTAGAATCCAAGAATTTGAAATCATGGGTGTCGAACAGTTGGACTATTATGATCTGTTCAAGAAATTCCCTTACCTGTACGGAGAATTAGAATCCTATAAGTTGGATCATGTTGCGCATGTTGTGTTAAAGGAACGTAAAATGTCCTATGAGGAACATGGCAATCTGTATACCCTGTATAAGAACGATCACCAGAAGTTTATAGAATATAACATACGTGACGTTGAATTGGTGCACCGTTTGGAGGGTGAATGTGGATTCATCTCCCTGGTACTCACCATGGCGTATAGAGCAGGCGTTAATTATACCGATGTATACGGCACTACAAGTATCTGGGACAGTATCATCTATCGTATACTGAACGAACAGAATATAGCAGTACCCCCTAAGGTCAATAAAATTAAGACACATTATCCTGGGGGATATGTAAAAGAACCTAAGCCGGGATCTTATGATTGGGTAACCTCATTCGATTTTAACTCTCTGTATCCAATGATTATTGTGCAATACAATATGTCTCCTGAAACTGTAATGGTTAGTAGAAAGGATGCCACCGTTGAGAAACTGTTAAACTGTCAAATTAAACCAGATCATGGTGCATCCCTGGCGCCGACTGGAGTACAATTCTCCCATGAGAAACCAGGCATCGTGCCATCTGTCATTAAAATGTTTTATGCAGAACGTAGGGTAATCAAGAACAAGATGTTGGAACTCCAACAGGCCCGAGAAAATACAGACGAAAAAGAACGACATAATTTTGATCGTGAAATTGGTCAATTAAATACTCAACAACACGCAATTAAAATTCTCATGAACTCTTTGTACGGTGCCTTGGGTAACCAATGGTTCCGATATTTCGACCAACGAGTGGCAGAGTCTATCACCCTGGCGGGACAGTTGGCCATTCTTTGGGCAGAACGTACCATGAATGAGTTGATGAACTTTGCCATGGAGACTATGAAAACCGATTATGTAATTGCAATGGACACCGATTCTCTGTATGTGGAGATGAAAGACCTGGTGACCAAGTTTAAACCTAAAGACACTGTTAAATTTTTGGATAAAATGTCCGAAGAATTCTTTGTACCTAAACTGGCAGAATCATATGTACAATTGAATAAGTCGGTAAATGGTTATGAGAATGCCATGGAAATGTCCCGAGAGGTAATTGCAGATCGTGGTATTTGGTTAGCCAAAAAACGATATATCCTAAACGTATGGAACAGTGAAGGTGTCCAGTATTCTGAACCAAAATTAAAGATGATGGGCATAGAAGCGATTAAGTCTTCCACACCAGAGATTGTACGTAAGAAATTTAAAGAGATATTCCGAGTTATCATTTCAGGTACCGAAGAAGACACACAGAAGTTTATCGGGGATTTCAAATCAGAATTCTCCAATATGGATCCTGAGACAATATCATTTCCCCGAGGACTATCTAAACTTACAAAATGGGAAGACAGGGACCTTATCTATGGAAAAGGTACGCCCATACACGCTCGCGGGGCCCTTCTATATAACCATTATATCAAGAAGGCCGGGTTGGAGAACAGATACGAATTGATTAAAAATGGAGAAAAGATCAAGTTTGTGTACCTGAAAGTACCTAACAAAATAAAGGAAAACGTTATTTCGTATCCTCAAAATCTACCTAAAGAACTTGACTTGCATGATAAAATAGATTACCATACCATGTATGAGAAGTCATTTCTTGATCCTCTTACACCTATATTAGATGCGGTAGGTTGGACAAGTGAACCCAGGTCTGACCTTGACGAGTTTTTTGTATAATATGTATAGTATGACCGTTTTTAAAAATAAGTATGACAACAAGACCCACAAACGTCTTGATGTTAATACTTGGTCGGTATTTGAACAGATATTGTATGATATGTCCCGACGACCAGGCACCAAAACAGGTTCAACTGCGGTGCCTCTTATATCTCCGGCCGCTTATGTTAAGGGAACCACCAGGTCTAATGACACGGTTGAAAAATGGGCTAGTTGGTGTGCGGTGGATGTGGATGAATTTGTATTCGAATGTGATAACACCATAGAACTCCGTAAAAAGATAGAGAACGTGGTTGGTGACTATTATTTTCTCTGTTATTCCACCGCGAGTAGTACCAAGGAACATCCTAAGTTTCGTCTGGTATTTCCCCTACAAACCGATGTTATAGCTAAAGATATAAAACATTTCTGGTTCGCCCTTAATAGTGAGATTTATGGTTTGGCTGATAAACAGACCAAAGATTTGTCCCGCATGTTCTTTATTCCTGCTCTGTATCCCGATGCTTACAACTTCTTTTTTAGAACGAAGGGTAACATTATGGATCCAGATGAACTGATGGATAAGTGGCCCTATACCGAACCAACGGGCAATAATTTCATGGATAGATTGCCTGAAGAAATACGCAATCAGTTGATTGAATTTAAAAAGACAAAACTCACCAATCGTGATATAACCTGGTCAGGATATTCTAACTGTCCTTTCTGGCCTCATAAATTGGATAAAGAATACAGGTCTATCACTAATACTGGATGGTATCTTACAATGTATAAGATTATGGTGGCAATAGGGTATAATGCTATCAAAGCCGGTTATCCTATAAATGCACAACAGGTTGCTCGTTTGGTGGAGGAATTTGATGCAGATACCGGAGGTTGGTATAAGGACCGTCCTCTATTAAAAGAAGCAGACAGAGCTTTAGAATATGTTTATAAACACAGTTAAAAGGAAAGTAATATGAGCAGTATAATGGACAAACTGAAAAAGAATTCGCGTCAAAAAGACACCGCAATTCTTACAGAGTCAAAACTATTTAATGGTGATATGACCCCTACTGATGTACCTATGATTAACGTGGCGCTTTCTGGTTCGCTCCATGGTGGTCTGGTCGCTGGTATGGGTGTTCTTGCTGGACCATCTAAACACTTCAAGACCTCATTTGCCCTATTGATTGCTTCAGCGTATCTGGAACAACATAAAGACGCGGTGATGCTTTTCTATGATTCAGAATTTGGTTCTCCTTCAACCTATTTTAATATGTTTGGTATTGATATGAGTCGGGTACTACACACTCCTATCACCAATGTCGAAGAATTAAAATTCGATATTATTAACCAGTTAGATGGACTTGATAGAAAGGATAAGGTTATCATTGTCATTGACAGTATTGGTAACTTGGCGTCCAAAAAAGAGTTGGAAGATGCCAGAACTCAGAACACCGCGGCCGATATGTCCCGCGCCAAGGCTCTGAAAGGTTTATTCCGTATGATAACTCCTTATCTAAAAATGAAAGATATTCCTTTGTTAGCTGTGAACCACACCTACAAAGAAATAGGCCTGTTTCCTAAAGATATTGTTGGGGGAGGTACAGGTATATACTATTCTGCGGACTGGATTTGGATTATTGGTCGTAGACAAAACAAAAAGGGCACAGAGGTAAAAGGTTATGATTTCATCATTAAAGAAGAAAAGTCAAGATTTATTAAAGAGAATTCAAAAATTCCTATCACGGTATCTTGGTCCGGTGGTATCGAGCCTTATAGCGGTTTGTTGGATATCGCTATTGCTGGGGGTTACGTTGTTAAGCCTAGTAATGGCTGGTATTCACGGGTTGATCCTAAAACTGGTGATATGGTGGGAACAAAGGTAAGAGAGGATGACGCCAAGAGTAGTCATGATTTCTGGTTAGGACTATTAGATGCTGGCAGTGATTTCTCCAAGTTTGTTGAAGACACCTATAAGATTGGTGCTGTCTCTGACCTTGATCCCGAAGAATTCTTAGCTGATGAACTGGTGGAATAATGAAAGAAAATGTCGATTATGAATTGATTACTCCTCAGGACGATCCCCATGAACAGGCCTGGCATATTAGGATACTGACAGGAGATTTCGTCGAGACTGTTTTGGCCTACGGCAATATATCCTTGGACGGAAAAAATGATTGCCTCCGCTTCAATTTTGTTGTAGTATTCTCTCCTGATGATGAATTAACGCCAGAAAATATGGAACTCCAAGAAGTGGCAGCCGAAATCTTGCATGAGGTTTTAAATGAAGCCGCAGAAACAGGTTCCCTAATGACTAAGGACATAAGTTGAAAGATACGCAGGAACAATTACAGGAAATAATAATACGCACATTGTTAACCAACGATGGTTATATGCGTAAGGTTGTTCCGTTCTTGGAACCAGATTATTTTGAAGGTATATACAATCCCCTTTTTAAAGGGGTAGCCAAGTATGTTGCCAAATATAATAAACTTCCCACCTATGAATCGTTTAATATATTCTTGCCAGAGTCCAATCTATTTGGCCAAGATATTGATGCAGCTCACCAAATTCTTCCAGGTCTATTCGAACATGTTATTGTAGATATGGATTGGTTGTTAGAGTCCACTGAGGGTTGGTGCCAAGATAGGGCCCTGTTTAATGCTGTGATGGAATCTATCATGGTAATGAATGGAGACCATAAGACTCTAACCAAGAATGCAATACCCGACCTACTGACAAAAGCATTAGGCGTATCTTTTGATAGAAGTATTGGTCACGATTACCTGGATAATTGGGACGAGAGATATGAATTTTATCATGAAGACTTGGAACGTATACCCTTTGACATAGACATACTGAACAAGATTACCAAAGGGGGTCTGATACGTAAGACCCTTAATGTATTAATGGCAGGTACGGGAGTTGGTAAGTCCCTGTGTATGTGCCACATGGCCGCTGCAAACCTATCAATGGGATATGATGTGTTATATATCACCGCAGAAATGGCTGAAGAGCGTATCGCGGAACGTATCGATGCAAACTTATTTAATATTCCTATTGACCAGTTGGAACACCTATCTAAAGATATGTTTAGGGATAGGGTGATGGGTCTTGCCAATAAAACTAATGGTAAATTGATTATCAAGGAATATCCAACAAGTCAGGGTAATGCTAATCACTTTAGGGCCCTGCTGAATGAATTGAAATTAAAAAAGAATTTTAAACCCACCATAATCTATATTGATTACCTGAACATATGTGCATCTTCACGATTGAAAAATTCAGGGGGAGATTCATATGGATATATTAAGTCCATCGCAGAGGAACTCCGAGGTCTTGCTGTTGAGTTTAATGTGCCTATAGTAACTGCAACACAAACCAACCGAGAAGGTTTCTCAAGTAGTGACCCGGGCCTAACTGATACTAGTGAATCATTTGGTCTTCCCGCAACTTCTGACCTATTCCTAGTTTTAGTTTCCACGGATGAACTTGAATCGTTAGGTCAGATGATGTGGAAACAATTGAAGAATCGATACGCCGATTTAAATGCCAACAAGAGATTTGTGGTAGGAGTATCAAAAGCGAAGATGCAATTATTTGATGTTGCGCCTGACCAACAGAATTTGGTACAAGGCGCCATTGTATCACCCGAAGAAGATATTCCTATTTTCGACAACACCCCAGCTGGTAAACGAATTGCGAGAGATAGTCGAGACTTCTCCTCAGTCAAATTTGACGTATAGAAGTCATTGATTTCCTTACATATTTTGTAAGCTCTTGATTTCCTTAAGGAAAGTGACGCTTGACTTATGGTGGCCAGTCCTTCATAATAGTACTTCAATGAGAGATTAAAGAGGTAACTCCTATGTGGGTAGACGCCGATATTTTTTGGCTAAAAGGATCTTTTGCAGGACAGACAGTGCGTGAGGAACTAAGTTTCGATACGTGGGACGAGGCCTGTGATTGGTGTGGTATGAAAACGATGGACGTGAAAACGCCCTTTGTTGTGTTGACGGTAACCAATCCGGAAACTGGTGAAACGGAGAAATTCTAATGTCAGAAACTAAATTTACATTCGAAGAAGTTGAACGTCTTATCCGTCGAGCTGAGGCGGCAGTAAGAATGGATAATCTTGAAAGTGCAATAAAGTATCCTATTATAGGACCTAGTATACAGGTAGCCAATAACTCTGTGGAACTTGTTGGACTTAAGATTCGCCAGTTTATGTATGAGTCAATGTCCGATAAACGTGACATTGAAAGAAAACGCGAGGCCAATGTCCGTGACTGGACAAGGTATTAAGTATTATGGCTATTAAGTTAAAAGGTGGTTACGAAAAACATTCCATTGACATTGATGGACCTGATGGAAATGCCTATGTTATTTTGGGCAGGGTCGGAAACTATGCCAATCAACTGGGTTACGATAAAAAAAAGATACAGGATGAAATGACCTCGGGAGATTACACTAATCTTTTGGCTGTTTTTGAAACGTATTTCGGAAGTGTATGCGATATAAAAACCGAGAACGAAGATTTGGTCCGGGACATATATCGACGCAAGGAAGAACTATATGATGGTGACCAAGATGTTTGAAGAATTGAATCCTCAAGAACCTAAACAACAAAATAAGGCAATATCAGAACTAAATGATTTGGTAGTGATATTAGTTAATAGAATTAAGATTTCTGAAAAGAACCTTTCGAACGCTGAAAGGGTGCTGCGGGATATCCGAGAAACGGGTAATGTTAGTGCGACAGATGTTACTAAAATAAACAAATATTTTGAAATTAAGAATAGGATATTATGTTCATGAATAAAAATAACTCTTTAGTTGATCTGATAAATGAAACTATCGACAATTTTATGGAAATAGCGAATAAGGACCAGTTTGAGGACCTGGATTCCTTGGATCATATGGAACTTATTATGGACATTGAGGAAACCTTGGACATTAATATTCCCATTAGCGACCTTGAAGGCACACCCACCCGAGAACAGATGGTGCAAATGTCAATTGATGCTTCTGGTGTTAAATGTTAGACACCATATCGCAAGTATTTATTCTGGCTTGTGGGTTTGGGGCCTTAATACTAGCTACTTCTCCTATTGCCCTGCGCCGTAAATGGGCATCCCCTATAGGACTTCTTTCTGAACCTTTCTGGTTCTATTCCGCATTTGTAAATGACCAATGGGGAATTTTAATACTCAGTATGGCTTACGGTACCCGATGGGCCCAATGTTTTTATAGAGACTGGTTTAGCGCAAAGAAAATAATCGCATAGTTAATATGGTATAAATAACTTGGTAGTACAATATTAATCAAGAGGATTTAAACCATGGCCAATAAAGACGGCGCAGACAAAAACAACCAACAGGTACTAGACGAATTGAAAGAACTTGTTAACCAATGGAAATTGGGATTAGCGCGATTTAAAGATATTACCTTAAAGTTTGATAGCAAAAACAATGTGTTTCACCTAACACAAAATTTAATCACGGAAACCTATCGTGCATTACCGCGCACCTTGAGTTATCTAACCAGTGGTGCCCTGATTTACGTTTTTGTGGTAAAGCCCTACATACTACCTTTGGTGGTATCCCTGTTCTAATTTGAGAACACCTTATATTATGAAAAGAAATTCAAAGATAATCCTAGTCGATGTTGACGGGGTTTTAATTGACTGGGAATATGGATTCCATATCTGGATGGAGACTCATGGTCACCTGATAGAAGAATCTAAACAGTATAACATAGATAGAAAATATGGTCTAAGTCCCGGTATGGGATTATACCAAATTCAGATATTTAATGAATCTGCTGCGATGGGATTTTTACCTCCTCTACGGGACGCGCAATACTACGTCAAGTTATTGCATGAGAAACACGGTTACAGATTTGTGGCCGTGACTTCCATGAGTGATGATGAACACGCTGCCAAACTGCGTGGTAAAAATCTATCTAAACTATTCGGACCTAACACCTTCAAGGAGTTACATTGTCTGCCTTGCGGTTCTTCTAAACTCGAAATACTTACAGAGCTCAAAAAGAAGTATGCAGGTCACCTGTTCATTGAGGACAGTATTGACAACGCCGAAGATGCAATGAAGCTTGACTATCGTGTGATGCTGATGGCGCATGGATATAATTGGGATTATAAACCCACCATATCTACTGTTAAGAAACCTCCATATGACAAGATACAACTAGTAAAAGACTGGGAAGAAATATATAATGAAGTCATTTCGTCATAACCTCATTGAGGTAAAAGGACCTAAAGTACATTCTGAAAGTATTGCAGGTACCCGATTCTACTTCAATGAAGATGATCCTACCTCAGGACCTTATCCTTCAGTTACCTCTATACTCAAGTCTCCTGAAAAGGAAGCTGGACTCCAGGCCTGGCGCGACAAAATTGGCAATGCTGAAGCCACCAAGATTAGTCGCCAGGCGGCGTGTCGTGGTAATAGGGTACACCTTACCATGGAGAATTATATTCTCGGTAAACCTGACGAAGGTTTTATGGGAGAAGATGCCAAGGGAATTTCCATACAGATTAAAAAACTGGCTGACAAACATGTAGATAATATTCGAGCAGTAGAACAACCCCTTTGGTCTGACTTTTTGCGAGTTGCAGGAACACCTGATTTGGTGGCAGACTGGAACGGCCGCATATCGATTATCGATTGGAAGAATTCCATAGGGTCAAAAAAAGAAGAATATATCCACGACTATTTTATACAGGAAGCCGCCTACGCTGTCATGTGGGAAGAGAATACAGGCATCCCTATAGATCAACTGGTCACCGTCATAGGAAACTTGGAGGGAGCGCCCCAGGTGTTCATTAACAAAAGGGACGACTGGATGCCTTCCTTCCTCCAACTGCGCGAGGAGTTCGACCTCCGCCTTGTGGAGACGCTTGCAAGCTCTTGATTTCCTTAGAGTTTTTCTATATCCCCTAAGTCATTGATTTCATTGAAGAAATTAGTACTTGACTTACCTACCATAAACCTTCATAATGTTACTTCAATGAGAGAAAAGAGGTCACAGATTGAAAGTCTCTAGACAATATATGATAGAGTATTTGCGGACACAACCCCGCGCCAAACAAATTCAGTTTGTTGGTCGCGCCTTGGTCGTGATCTTCAATAACCAAACCTCAGCCGAAAAACAATCGGATACCACCAATGAAGACAATGGTATCGGGTTCACTGGCGCTGACGCTTTTGGCGGCGGCCTGACTGCGAAATACTTCCTTAAGCATAAGACTCTTTTGGACTGGCAGTTTGAAAAGTGGGTTAAACCTAATACAAGGGGTGTACCCCGTATTGTGAAATATTGGAAACAGTTGGATGCCGCTGCACAAGCGAAGGTGTCTAAACCTGTACCTAAAGAACCCGTCATGACCCAAGCGATCATGGATGATATTGAAGCTGAAATGAACCGCATGGATCACGAAGGTGAAATGACCGCAGAACGCAAGGCATATGAATGGAAAATGCAACGGGATGCGGATGCTGAGTTGCGTTCGGAACGGGAAAGGCGCCAGGTAGCGCTTGAGTTTGCAGGACGCAGGCAACGCAATCTAGGCAATAGAGTTGAGTCACGGCGACAAATCCGTGGCCGAGCAGACCAGAGGTCCTTGTAATAACAGGGCACCTCTTTTTTTAAAAGTGTAGGAGAGTATAGTATGAGTTTAAGTAACCAAGAAAAACGTGAGTTGATTGTAAATGCCCTGTATAAGAATTACAAGGGCGCCGAATCGGTCACCCGTAAACAAGTGGTAGCGGCCGTAAAGGACCTGCCTGTTCCCTTCCCTTTCTGGATGACACATGCCAAGAATCGTAATGACGATGGCACGTACCGTATGCCAGAACCTCTGGTAGTCAAATCTGCGCCTGGTAAGAAAGCGACAGGTGTTGTAGTTGCCGAGGAAGTTAAAGGCGTGACCAAACGAAAGCCTAAGGGCAAAAAGAAGGTCGAAAAGAAGGTTAAACCTGCGCCTGTAAAGAAGGCTAAGGTTGCGCCTGTGAAAAAGGCCAAAAAAGAGGTCGAACCTGGAACTGCTGTTGAGTTTGATGGTAAATCTGGAAAGATTGTCAATGACCTGTCCACTCAATACTTTGTTGAACTTGAAGATGGCAAAGAAGTGTTCGTTTTTAAGACTGACAAGCGCTTGAGTAAAGCCAAAAATTAGCTGATGAAGTACCGAGTACTGCAAGAAATTACAGATTGGTCTGGGTTGGAGTACATTGTACCCAACCACACCTACCTTGTTAATGACACCAAAGAATTTTGTTATGGTTACATTAAACAAGGTACGACCGAACCTGAAATGTTCGATAAAGCGGTACTCTTTTCAACAAGCTATCGTAAGTTTAAGGAAATAAAATGAAAATCAGAAATCGTACCCCATTATTCGGTAAGGAAGATCCAAAATTCCTGTACAAGGTGCGCGTTAATTATCGTAGTGGTATCCAAGAAGAATTCTGGTGTCTAGACTTTAGTTACGGGCCTAACAGTAGGGGTATAGGAACTTATAATTGGACGTTACCTACCACACCTTATAGTTCAGAAATGCCTGTACAAATAGGACCGTCAGATATTGAATCGGCCTGGATAGTTGAAAGAATTAAAGTGCCAAAGGAATGCCTAGAATGAAAGTACCATTAACAGCAATTAGTGCGCGGGCGGTTACAGGCATTACAGGCCAACGTCTATGGGGTGAGTGGGATCTAAATGACCTGCGAGCCGATAATATGTCCACCATGTTAGATGTGTGGGAAAAAGAACTTAAGGAGGCCCATAAACGGATCAAACTGGATGATATTTTCACGGACGACAAGTATATCAAATATGACCTACTTGCAACCTACGCCCATGGCGAAGGTGTTCCCCTGACCGCTGAGGTTAACCTTTCAATTCGAGGCAGCGTTAAGGAATTAAAATGGGGTAAATTTGTGTATCGTGCAAAGGGTACAAAACTTTACACCAAAAAGAAAGACAAGATTATTAAAGAAACGGAGATTGATTAAGATGTATGTAACTGAAGCGAAAGCTCCTCCTGGCACCTACTTTATTGGCGACCCATGTTACGCGGTACCAGACGATGATTGGCATGATCTGTTAGAGTCAACTGGTTATCTTGGTCTATATGCCAGTGAAGAAAACAAAAAACTGGATATTTACAATCGCAAAGATGATATGAATGGGGTCTTTCGTTATAAGGGCCGGTATATTTTGGCGTCTAGCACCTCGTATGGTGATGGGTGTTATCCAGGATCAGATGGGTTTTCTTACGGCGTCGATGCAGGCATGATTGGTGCCGTGCCTATGGACTGGGCCTTATCCAGTGATGAAAATACAAAGGACGAACCAGGTTGGTTTGAACGTGTAGGCACTGTGGTGAACTTTAAGGGTTCAATTTGGATTGAATACGATGATGGTACGATTACCATCTGTAGCACAATCCCCTCCGAAAATATCAGCATCAAAACTGGTGACGAGGAAGAAGAAGCTTGTGAGCAGTGTGGCGAAATATACTCCGATTGTTATCCAGGATATTGCGAATATGACGAAGAAAACGAAGACTAAAACCGAGGACACTTTCAAGTGCGAATATTGTGGCACAGATTGTGGTTGGGGTAAATGCCCTGAACAGGAAGAATATGAAAGGGAATCTGAGGATTACCCCGATGATGATTGGCGTCTAGAAGACGATGGCCAACCCGATGAAGCCCAAGAGTGGCACGACTTTGACCCGGACTGTTAAATGAAGTTAAGAATATACAGCGATCTTCATAATGAATTTAGAAGAGGCCAAGAATGGCGTCCCCCAGTTCTACTTGGAGAAAGGGATACCGTACTGGTCCTCGCGGGAGATATTGACGTGGGAAAACACCTAGTGAGATATGTGAATTCCCTTGTGGACAGATTTAAGGCTGTGGTGTATATTCTGGGCAACCACGAACTATACGGCCACAATATCGATTTTCTGGATAAGTATAAGAGTACTTCTCCCAATGCATATTTCCTAAATAATTCCTCTGTCACCATTGATGATGTGGAATTCCTTGGTACGCCCTTGTGGACTGATATGAATAATGGAAATCCCCTAATCATGCAAATGGCTACGGGTATGATGAATGACTTTTCGCAGATTCGTCAGGCGGCCGAGTATGGCAGACTTACTTCTGACCGTTGGATTGCGGAGAATATCAAAGCGCGAGACTTCCTGGTTAAGAACTTGGACGAGAATAAAAAACAAGTGGTTGTTACCCACCACGCCCCTGATTTCCTGTGCGCAGAGAATAATCCTATGGCTGGAAACAACGGCGATTATTTTTATTATAACCTAAATATGCAGGACCT
>Ga0307376_10001125_pt1 | contig 30084 bp, 23 predicted proteins | sample TR2MG_FD_202536 | JGI IMG/M metagenome (GOLD analysis project Ga0307376, IMG submission 202536) | Soil microbial communities from Risofladan, Vaasa, Finland - TR-2 | ecosystem: Environmental > Terrestrial > Soil > Coastal area > Acid sulfate soil | place: Finland: Risofladan, Vaasa | collected...
GATCTCGATCCATGCGCGTGCCGAGGAGGAATCGATCACGAGTGCCGGAGCAGACCCGATCCGTGCAGCAAGATAGGTTTTGGCACTCCACCGGTTCGGCCCTGCCCAGTTGAGTCCCAAACCCACCCCGCTCAAGGTCGCGCTGTTCACTCCTGCAACCCAGGTATTCCTGTTGACCGTCACCTGCTCGCTGTCGACGAAGGCCACGGCCTGCCATTGCCCCTGCCAGATTGATCCAAGGTCATGCCGGAACTCGGCGCTTCCAAAATATCCGCTGTCTCCCGACAAGACTCCCATGTCATAGGCGCGCACCGTGTACGGGCCGCCTGCGATCATCTTTTCCGCCGGATCCAGGTTGGTGTTTGCCCACTGGCCGGAAAGGTTTATATACAGCCCGTTACTCGGACTCAAGTTTTGCAGGCGGACAAAGTTTGCGTTCCATTTGTTGAATCCGCCCTGCGTCTTCGCAGTCGCCGCATCGGCCATCTGCGCCACCGCATTGTCGAAACCGATCTGCCCCGAGGTCAAACCAAAGTTCCAGCCATTAACGCCGCCGGACAGGAACCTGTCCCGACTGTCCCCGGATACGCTTGCCGTCCAGTTATCCAGATGCCGGGTCGTCTGGGTGCCGTTCGCATCAACCCTGTCGTCCAGTCGCTTATGGTCGTACTGGATCTGTCCGTAAAGATTGGCCTTCTGGCTGCGCACGAACGGGTGTTTCAGCCACAGGCTTTCCACCTCTGCCGTGCCGTGTCCGTTGAGCGGCGCGAGTGTATCGCCCAGGATGTAGTGCAGCGCCGAATAGGCGCCCCCCATGCGGGTGCCCTGTCCGTTCAACAGCGTTTCGTAACTCATCCGCCCATAGTTCATCCCGCTGCCTGAACTTAAACCGCTCACGCTCAGCACATCGCCGTGATGCAGCGGATCCATGAAATTCACGGTACCTCCGGCGCGCGCCCTTCCGGTATAGCGGTCGCCATAATTGTCCAGCGCGACACTTCCCGAGACAGCGGGGCCGGGTGTCGTTTCAATCACTAAATCCGATGTTCCGACTGTCTCGCCCGGCTTCAATATCGCGTTGAGCACGATTCCCGGAACATCGGAGATCAGCAGCAGGGTGCGATCCAATGTCGCTTGGTCGATGGCCTGCCCGCTTTGCAGGGGAGAGAGTAGGGACTGCAACAGGGGGGCGTACACCCGGCTGGAGTTGTCGAGGTCGATCTTGTCGTAGCGTGCCTCGATGACCTCGATGCCCACCCGTCCGTTCCGGATCACCTGTGCCGGGATGACGGCGCGCGCCAGCGGATAGCCGTGGCTGTGATAATAGTCGGTGATGCGGGCAGCCAGATCGTTCAGTTCGGATAGGGTGAGGCTTTTGCCTTCCGCGTCCATCACCAGGGCATGCAGAGTCGCCGTATCGAACAGGGTATTGCCGGTAATCTGGATGGTACTGACCAGGAAGGGCGCAGTAGGCGGAAGCTTCGCACCTCCCTCCTGTTTGATCGTCAGTCCCGTCCCGGTAGACGAGGGGACGGGAGGAGTGACGGGCTGGACTTGCTGCAGGATCGTCCCGGCTCCGGGTACAACCGGTTCGGCAGCCTGGGCGGCCAGGGGAAAAAGGGCGAGCAGCATCGCCCATAGGGGCATGGCGTGGATGGAAACCAGGTCTCGTGGCATTCTTTACTTCCGGTTCGTTCTAAAACAGGTTGTCCGGCAACTTGACGCCGGGTTCGACGACATGCAAGGGCACGTTGGCAGCGGGCAGGCCGGGCGCGGTTGAGTCACCGCTGCTTTCCAGTTGCGCCATCGCGTCCAAGACCGGCCCGGGCGGGATGTTGGGTTTCAGCGTCAGGGCGGCATCGTTGCCCGTTGCCTGTGCGAAAACATAGTTCGTGGCGGAAAGTCCTCCGCCGCCTACGGCGTACTGGCCGGGCGGGCTGGCCGCCGTGGCGGTCGTGCTCCAGGCCGGGGAGCCGGTGGTCGAACCCGCAAGGGTTTCGCCGGTCACGAAGCCGGTCACCGTTCCGGTCAGGCCGGCAGGTGTTTGTCCGTTAAGGAAACTGGCGGGCGCGGCAACATAGGTCAGCGTGGCCGGACTGATCGTGGCGTCAAGCGTCGGCTGCGTCAGCACATAGTTGCTGGCAAGCCCCGTTCCGTCGGCAATCGTGATCGCCGTGGTGACGGGTTCGCTGCCTGCGTTCGCGCTGGCCAGCGTGCCGCCGGCGGTATTGCCCAGGGTCAGCGACTGGCCATTGATCAGCCCGGACAAACTCGCCGTGCCCGTCAGGGCATCCACCGTGCTGCCGTTGTAGGTGCGGTTCGTCCCGCTCAGTCCGGTCACGGTCAAGGGGGCAGGCGCGATGGTGGCGTCAAGCGTCGGCTGCGTCAGCGCATAGTTGCCGGCAAGTCCCGTTCCGTTGGCAATCGTGATCGCCGTAATGACGGGCTCGCTCCCTGCGTTCGCGCTGGCCAGCGTGCCGCCGGCGGTATTGCCCAGGGTCAGCGACTGGCCATTGATCAGGCCCGACAAACTCGCCGTGCCGGTCAGGGCATCCACCGTGCTGCCGTTGTAGGTGCGGTTCGTCCCGCTCAGTCCGGTCACGGTCAAGGGGGCGGGCGTGATAGCGGCGACGAGCCCCGTCGGCTGTATCAGCGCATAAACATAATTAGGATTACCCGTGCTGCCGCTGATGCTGTCATTCGCCGTCACGGCAATGCCGTTGCCTGCGTTCGGCTGCGCGAACGTGCCCGCCTGGGTCAGCGTCACCCCGCTGACGGAAGGCACGCCGCCCGTCAGGGTGGCGGTCGTCGTGCCGTCATAGATTTTGTCGGCGACCGCGGTTCCGCTCACGGTCACGGCTATCGTCCCCGGATTGATGGTCAGCGTGCCATTGGCATAGTTGATGTTATAACCCTTCTGGTTGGAATAAAGGCCGCTCGGCGTGATCGTGTAACTGCCGACGTTGGTGCCGCCGCCGCTGTAGCTGACCGTGCCGAGCAGGTTGGCGTTCGGCGTGACGGAATAACTCACCCCGCCGCTGCCGGTTTGTGCCGCCCCGCTGTAAGTCGCACTGGCATTGTTCGCCGTCACCGTGAGCGGCGTGAGAAAACTCGCGAGCAGCGGATAAGTGTGGCCTGCGTAGATGCTCCAGACGGGGGTGGCGGTGAAGTCGAAGCCGGTGAAAGTCGCCTGGGTCTGCATCAGCGCGGTGGTGTCGACGCCAGTACCCGCGGCGCTGGCGTTCTGGCCGGTGCTTGCTTTGTTCCAGTAGCTGTTGCTGGTCGTGATGGCGCCTACCTGACCGACCAGGCCGCCTATATGGCTTGCGCTACCAGAGACGGCGCCCGTGGCATAGCTGTTGCTGATGTTGCCGTTGGCTTGCCCCAGCAAGCCGCCGACCGAATCGGTCACCCCGTGCACGCTGCCCGTGGCGTAGCTGTTGCTGACGACGCCGGCGACCCCGGCCAGTCCGCCGGTGGCGGTGTTGCCGCCGCTGACGCTGACGTTGGCGTAGCTGTAACTGATGCTGCCGGCTCCGCCGCCCGCCAATCCGCCGACGGCGTTATTGGCGCCGGTCACGCTGCCGCCGTCGGCGTAGCTGTAGAGGATGGCGCCGCCGGATAGTCCCGCCAGCGCGCCGACGCCGTTCAGGCCGCTTATGCTGCTGTTCACCAGCCCGACATTGCGCAGCGTGCCGGTCGTATAGCCGAACAGGCCCTGATAATCCGTGCCCGCGCGGCTGATGGTCAGCCCGGTGACGGTGTGGCCGAGGCCGTCGAAAATACCGGTGAAGTTGGATACGCTGGTGCCCACCGGTGTGAAACCCGCGCCGGCATTCCACGTATTGGTGGTGCTGGCGGCAATGTTGGCGCCCAAGGCGTAGTTGCCGCCGAGAGCGCCGACCATGCCCTGCAAGGTGCCGTCGCTGCTGCTGGCCGACGTGCCCAGGCTGGTGATGACGGTATAGGCGTTGGTGGCGCCATCCGAGCCCAGCTTGGCGCTGAAGTTGCTGCCCGCCGGCAGGCTGACTTGCGCGCCGTTGCGCAGGGTGTAGGTGCTGGTGTTGCCTGCATTCACCGCGCCCTGCCCGTATTCCAGCGCGAGGCTGGCGGTGCCGGAACCGTTCAGGTTGGCCTTGATGGCGATGTTGCGGTAGGCGGAAAGGGTCAGCAGGTGGGAGCTCCAGCTCACGGCATCGTTGACGAAGATGTCGCCGTTGCCCGCGGCATTGCCCGCGCCGCAGGTGGCGCCGGTGCAAGCGACCGATCCTGCGGCGGTCTGGATGGTCACTGCGCCGGTGCCCAAGGCGGCACCCAGGGCGGCACCCGTGATGTCGCCGCCTGTTGCCGCGATGGTGAAGTCATAGGGGTCGATCAACCAGTTGCCGCTCCGCCCTGCGGGTGCGACGGTGCTTATTCCGGTACCGTCGGCGATCTTCACATGGGCTGCGGAGGTCTCGATGAAGCCGCCGTCGCCGCTGTTCGGAGCGGAAGCATCCAGCGTGCCGCCGACGTTCGCTGTGCCCGCCGTCACCCCGCCCAAGAGGGTGATGGTGCCGTTCCGGTTATCCACGGTCCGTGCCTCGATGATGCCGGTGTTGTTCACGACACTGGCCAGCAGCGCGTCCTTGGCACCCGCCGTCATGATCACGTATCCGCCGTCGGCCTGGATCAAGCCGCCGTTCTCGGCCTGGCTGTTCAATAGGCTCCGATCGACCTGCATCTTGACCAGGTCGAGGCCGGAGAAGGTCAGGGCGACCGCGTTGCCCGCACCGAGTGCGACTGCGCCCAGGTTCGCCGTGATGGTTCCCCGGTTGCCGACGGTGTTGCCGATCAGCGCGACATAATGGCCGTCGATCGTGCCCTGGTTGATGATTCTGCCCGTCCCGTTGCCACTGAAGGTGATTGCCGAACCGCCCAGATCGGCATCGTTGATATCCAATGTCGATGCGACGAGACCGCCGACATTGACCTCGGCGCCCTGACCGAACAGGATGCCGTTCGGGTTGAGCAACCACACTTGTCCGTTGGCGTTGAGGCGGCCCAGAATTTTGCTGCCGTTGGCATCGAAGATGCGGTTGACGGCGATGGCGCTAGCCGAAGGTTGCAGGAAGTTCACCGTCTCCTGCGGAGCGATATTGAAGCTCTGCCAGTTAAGCGCAAGGTTCCGGCTGTTTTGCTTGACGGTGGTGATATTGGCGGACTGGGAAATACTGCCCGCCCCCGACACCACCTGTCCGCCGGTGGGTGCGGCCTGTGCAAGCGGCGCAAAGATCAGCGCGAGCGCGGCCGCCATGAGCTTGCACTTTAATAGTAATTTTGCGCATCCTGATTTTCCTCGCCCCTCGGCGTGTTCGGAAACGGCCCCCCAGGCGTTGCACACATGGCTCCCGACCGGACGTGCAATGCGATTCATCGATGCGTGGCATTTCATGTCTCCCTGCCCTTTTCTGGTTAGTTCTCGCTGCAGCCTTCTGCCGAAAAATCCGGCATCGCGAGGCTCGCTGGGACACGACCCCCTTCGTGGTGCGGGCCCAGCCATAGGGCCATCGATGCGGCCCGGTTGTTCACGCCGAACTTGCGATAGATGGCAATAATTCTATCCTCAACTACATGATAACGCCGGCCAAGTTCTGCCGCGACGTCCTTTTCAGGGAGTCCGGTCAAAAGAGAAGTGGCCCGGCAAAATGGGACTGGTCGATAGGCGCAGAACCAGCGCTTATGGGCGAGTAGAGTGCCCGCGAACGGGGAGCAGCGATGAGAAGACCCGGAAGCCCGTAGGTGCCATCGACGCAAGCGTAATGCCCGTGACTATCATGGAACGGTCCGCGGGGCCGTGGCAATCGCAATGACGGTGCTCACGCCCCGGCGGCTTCCCGGGCGGGGCTGAAGGCGGCGGAGAAGGCCTGCGCGTCGGGAAAGAATTCGAGGAAGTCGGCCTCGAACTGGGGATAGCTTCCGCGCAACTCCTCCAGCGCGCCGGGCAGCGCGTTGGGCTGGCGGCGCAGGCGCAGCGACATCCGGTCCAGCGCGTAGCCCACGATCTCGGCCGAACGGTAGGAGACCAGCCAGTCGTGCCGGCGCATCGCCGCGACCATGGCGCGATGGTCCGCGGACAGCAGGTGGCCGTGATCCGACAGCAGCCCGTAGCTGGCCGCCGCGAACGCAGCCAGGGTCTCGTCGCTGAAGCTCGCCCAGTGCCTGGCCAGGAAGTGGTCGTAGAACATGTCGACCATGACGCCGGCGAAGCGCCGCCGCGACGGCCCGACCCGGGCGCAGCTCCTGCGGAAGGCGGGATGCGCGTCGGCGTAGCCGTCGATGCGCCGGTGCAGCGCCACCCCCGCCGCGATCCGCGCGGGCAGGGCGCCGGGCAGCGGTCCCTTGACGAAGTCGCCGATCAGGCCGCCCACGCGCAAGGCGGGGTCGGGGCCGGACAGCAGGGCGTGGGCGAGGAAGTTCATCGGCCTCAGTCCCACATCGCCCGCATCCGCGCCGCCAGATCCACCGCCGTCTGCCGCGACTCCGGACCGCCCTGCGCCGTTGTTTCCGGCGCCGGCCACGACGCCTGTTCGAAATGCCGCGCCAGCGCATTGGGGATGAAGCGCGTGCGGTTGGCATAGACGTGCCGGTCGCCCAGCCCCGACTGCTGGGATACGTAGAAGCGCTGCGGCACCATCAGGTCGAGGCTGTCCTTCGCCCGGGTCATCGCGACGTAGAGCAGCCGCCGCTCCTCCTCGATCTCCGCGGACGAGCCGGTCGCCAGGTCGGAGGGGATGCAGCCGTCGATCGTGTTGAGCAACGTCACCGCGCTCCATTCCTGGCCCTTGGCCGAGTGGATGGTGGACAGGATCAGATAGTCCTCGTCCGGCAGCGGCACGCCCGCCTCCTTGCTGCTCGCCTCCGGCGGATCGAGCGTGAGTTCGGTGAGGAAGCGTTCCCGGTTCGGATAGGTGGCGGCGATCCGCGCCAGTTGCTCGATGTCGGCCTGGCGCACCGCCGCGTCCTCATAGAGCCGCTCCAGCTGTTCCTGGTACCAGCGGCAAGCCTGCTCGATGACCGCCGGCCAGGGTGCGTCCTCGCGCGCCAGCGCCTCGATCAGCGCAGCGAACGCCAGCCACTCCGACTTCACGCCCTCGGGCACCGGCTGCTCTGCGAGCAGCGCGCAGCCCGGGTCCGCGGACGCGACGTTGTCCAGCACCCGGCCCGCGGTCTTCGGACCGATGCCGGCTTGCAGCTGGATCGCCCGGAAGCCTGACACCCGGTCCTTGGGGTTCTGCGCCCAGCGCAGCACGGCGAGCAGATCCTTGACGTGGGCCGCCTCGAGAAACTTGAGGCCGCCGTACTTCACGAAGGGGATGTTGCGCCGGGTGAGTTCCAGCTCCAGCCGGATGCTGTGCTGCGCCGCCCGGAACAGCACCGCCTGCGCCTTCAGCCTCACGCCCTCCTCGCGCCGCGCCAGCACCTGCTCGACGACGTAGCCGGCCTGATCGGCGTCGTCGCGCACCGACACCAGCCTGGGCTGCTGCGAGGCGGCGCGCTCGGTCCACAGGTCTTTGGTGTAGCGCTCGGCGGCGCGCGCGATCACGGCGTTGGCGGCTGCCAGGATAGGTTGGGTCGAGCGGTAGTTGCGATCGAGCGTCACCTGCCGCGCCGGCGGCTCGAAGTGCGCCGGGAAGTCGAGGATGTTCCGCACCGTCGCGCCGCGAAACGCGTAGATCGACTGGGCGTCGTCGCCGACCACGGTGAGGCCGCGGCCCTGCGGCTTCATCGCGAGCAGGATGGAAGCCTGCAGGCGGTTGGTGTCCTGGTACTCGTCGACCAGCACGTGGCTGAAGCGCTCGCCCAGTTCCCGCGCCAGGTCGGCGTCCGTCACCATCTGCGCCCAGTAGAGCAGCAGGTCGTCGTAGTCGAGCACCTGCTGGGCCTGCTTGGCTTTCACGTAGCCGAGAAACAGCCGCTTCAGGTCCGCCTCCCATTCGGCGCACCACGGGTAGGTGGCGGCGAGCACCTCGGCCAGCGCCGCCTGGGTGTTCACCACCGTCGAGTAGATGGCGAGACAGGTCGATTTCATCGGGAAGCGCTTGGTCTTGGCCGAGTAGCCCAGTTCGTGGCGCACCAGGTTGATCAGGTCGCCGGAGTCTTCCCGGTCGTGGATGGTGAAGCCCGGCGCCAGTCCGATGCGGCTGGCGTACTGGCGCAGCAGCCGCGCGCCGACGCCGTGGAAGGTGCCGGACCAGGCGAGCGGGGCGCCGCCCAGGCGCGGATGATGCCGGGCCAGGATGCGTTCGACCCGCCGGGTCATCTCGCCCGCCGCCCGGCGCGAGAAGGTGAGCAGCAGCAGCCTGCCGGGATCGGCGCCCCGGGCGATCAGATGCGCGACCCGGTGCGCCAGGGTGTTGGTCTTGCCCGAACCGGCGCCGGCGATCACCAGCAGCGGCCGATCCCGGTCGGCATCGTCGGCGCAGCCGAACACGACGGCTTCGCGCTGCGCCTCGTTCAGTTGCGCAAGATAGGCCGTCGGGGTGTTCGGCCCGTCTTGCACGGGCAGCGGTGCCTCCTCGAGGATGCTCATCGGCTCGAACGAACTACGATCCACGGCGCATGGGCGCCAGTTGCCGCTTCCAGTGCAATATCCCGCGCAGGTTCAACCTGAGGTAGCCGACGTCGAGCAGGCAGAGCAGCCACAATGCCGAAGTGGCGTGGAGAACGAACAGCACGATATTGCTGAAGATCCAGATGTAGAAGCCCCGGAAGTCGAGACGCGAATTGAGTTCGGCGCCGGCGTAAGACGAAACGAGGCCTATCGCCTGAAGCAACCAGTTCCACCACGGCACTCCATAAAACTCCATGATCAATTACCTTCTGCGGTTGAAGAGGGCCGTGATCGCCTGCGGTCCTGCGGGCCTTTCCATGAACCACCAAGATTGCTTCGCCTCCGGCTCGCAAAGACAAACCATTTCGTCATCGCGAGCGTAGCGTGGCGATCTAGGTTGCCACGCTGCCGTCACTGCGAGGCCGCAGGCCGCGGCAGTCGCGATGACGACCGGAGGAAGTCCCTGTGGGACGGGTTTGGTGGTGGGTTCATGGTCCGTGTGCAGTTTTGGCCACGCCGAAACAGGCGGCTCGCAATGACGAACTCAGAACGTGAGATCCTCGCCCGGCTTCATTTCTATCATCCTTTTTCCCAGACCGCGCTTGTCCAGCGCCGCCTTGAACTGCGCCGGGGTGCCGGCGAGTACGGGGAAGGTGCCGTAGTGCATCGGGATGACGTGCTTGGGATTGACGAATTTCACCGCCAGCGCGGCGCGCACCGGGTCCATGGTGTAATTGCCGCCGATGCAGGCCAGCATCAGATCCACCTTGAAGAACTGGGGGATCAGCTTCATGTCGGTGAACACGTCCGTGTCCCCGGTGTGATAGATCGTCGGGCCGCCCTTGATCTGCAGCACGAAGCCCACCGGGTTGCCGCCCGGCACGGTGGCCGGGCCGCCCTCGGGCGGTTTTGGCAGCGACAGATCCGAGCCGTGAATGGCGTTGACCAGGGTCACGCGCGCGCCCGCCTTGGGCAGGTCGACGGTGCCGCCCATGTAGGCCGCGTTGACCTTGTCTTTCGGATAACCCGCGACGGCCACCAGATTGCGCACCAGGTCGGCCGATGCGACCAGTTCCGCGCCGGTCATCTTGGCGATCTCCACGGCATTGCCGACGTGGTCGAAGTGGCCGTGGGAGATCAGGATGTAGTCCACCCGGCCGAGCTTGGCGATCGAGTCCTTGTCCGGGTTGGTGGGCACGGTCAGCCACGGATCGATCAGGATCACGCCGCCCGAGGGCGTCACGATCTTGAACGCGGACTGCCCGTACCAATGGATCTTGGTGGCCGCCTGCGCGGCGGTCGCCGTCATGGCCAGCATCGCCAGTGCGAGCAAGACGGCGCGCAACTTGTTGAGATAAAACATTTGAGCCCTCCTTGTTATGGTTTTGAATGCCCCGGCGTCGCTGGTGCGACGCGTCCCACTTCCGATCGCGGAAGTGCGCACAAAATACCCGATCCGGGTGATTCCGCCTAGCTCGCGCGGCACTCAGTCCCGGCATTGCTGCGGATCGAAACTGCGCGAGAAGCCGCCGTACCGTCCGGCCTGCGCGGGGTAAATGCACATCAGGATGGACAGCGTGTCCCTGGCCTTGCGGATATCGGGCGGAAAGGCGGAAAACGGCGAGGCGCGGTCGAGCACGCGCTTGATATAGGCAATCTCCGCTTCCTGGTCGGCGGCGCGAAGCACGCGGTAGCGCTGCAGCGAGCCGTCGGCATTCAGGGTGATCTGCACCAGCGCTTTGTGAAATCCTCTGGCCGTCGGCGCATTCCTGACGAAGGCGGCGCTCCGGTTCAGCTTGCCGATGAAGGCGTCGAAGTACAACTCCACACTGAGCGGCTCGACGGCCTTGCCCTCGGCCCTGGTCTGGCCTGGCGCCTCGTCCCCGCCCTCGTCCTGCGGCGTTCGGCCCAACTGCCGGGCCATGGCCAGGGCCCTTTGCGACAGACTGGCCGGCGGCTGCGTGCCCAGCCCGTCGAGGAATTTATCCATATCGGCGCGCTCGGCGCCGGACCACGACGGGGCGGACCAGGCGCCGGCGGGCGCGCTCAATTTCGGCTGTTCCGTCCGCTGCGCCGGCGATCCGGCCCGCTTCCCGAGCGCGATCACCGGCGTCGCCGCGCGCCGCGGTGCGGACGGCGGAAGCCTCGGCGCGGGCGTGGCGGGCCGGACGAGGGTGACGAGGAGGCGGGAGCGCGCCGTGCCTGCCGCGCCTTCGGGACCGGATGTCGGGGCGGGCCTGGAGAAGCCGATAAAGAGGACGGCGGCGTGCAGCAGCAGGGAGACGGCGAAAGCCAGCCGGAGCGACCTGCGTGCGTGCGCGTTGCGGGATTCCATGCCGCGCATCTTATGTCATTCCGCAAAGCCGGCCTTCGTCGCGGCGCGGCAGCCGGACTCCCCGGCGGCGGCTGCGAGGCGAGGGGCCTTGAATCGCCCGCCGGGTTCAGCCGTTCTCAAGGATTCGGGCGGACGGCAGTCCGGTCGTCGCCGCTTCATCCCCGGTCCGCGGCATGGCCGTGATCGCGCGTGCGCGCAACTGGCCGCAGCCGCCGTCGATGTCCTGCCCGGCGGAATTGCGCAGCTTGGTCAGAATGCCGCGCTCATGCAGGCGGCTCGCCATCGCGGCCGCGTGTTCCGCCGAAGGCCGCCTGAAACCGAGACCCTCGACCTTGTTGTAGGGAATCAGGTTCATCACCGCGTATTTCCCGGAGAGCAGTCTGACGATGCCGTCTTGTTCCTCGGCGTCGTCATTGACGCCTGCGAGCAGCGTCCACTGATACTGGATCGGGTAGCCGGTGGCGCGGGCGTAGCGTTCGCCCAGTGCCACCAGTTCGGCCGGGGCTATGCGCGGTGCGCGCGGCAGCAGCCTGGCGCGCAGTTCGGCGCGGGTCGAGTGCAGCGACAGGGCCAAGGCCGGCTTGACGGTCTCCAGGGGCAGCCGTTCGAACACGCGGCGGTCGCCGACGGTCGAGAAGACCAGGTTCTTGTGGCCGATCGCGCCCGCCGTGCCCAGCAGCTGGATGGCTTCCTGCACGTTGTCCAGGTTGTGCGCCGGCTCGCCCATGCCCATGAACACCACCTTCCGGACGACGCGCTTCGATCGGGCCAGCACCACCTGCGCGACGATCTCCGCGCTGCCGAGCTGGCGCGCGAGGCCGTCCCTGCCGGTCATGCAGAAGACGCAGCCGACCGCGCAGCCGACCTGGCTCGAGACGCACAGGCCGTCGCGCGGCAGCAGCACGCTCTCCGCCGTCTGGCCGTCGGCCAGCTCGAGCAGCTGGCGGGCCGAACCGTCCTCGCCGAGGTGTTCGGAGCGCAGGCGCGCGAGCGCCCGCAGTTCCGCCGCGAGGGCGGGCAGCGCGGTGCGGACCTTCAGCGGAAGAAAATCCTCGGACCGGCGCGGACCGCTGTCCAGCGACAGCCCCTGCGTCCAGGCCCGCAGCACGAGTTGCTCGTGGCAGGTTTTGGCGCCGTGGGCGCGCAGGCGCTGTCGGATATGTTCGATACGCATGGGGAGCGGGTGCTCGTGATGCGCAGCGGGCCTCAGTCCGCCGCGCGAGGGTGGCGCAAGCGCAGCGCGCTGAAGGCGCCGGCCATCGCCGCGAACCCGGCCGCCAGCGCCAGCGCGATGAGCGGTCCGCGCCCGTCGTGGGCGTTGGCGAAACTGAAGATGAGGGCCAGCAGCACCGCGCCGAAGGTCTGCCCGGTGAGCCGCGCGGTGCCCAGCATGCCGCTGGCGCCGCCCGAACGGTGCCGGGGCGCCGTGGTCACGATCGTGTGGTTGTTGGGCGACTGGAACAGTCCGAAACCGATGCCGCACAGCGCCAGGCGCCACACGATGTCGGCGTTCGACGGCTGCACCGGCAAGGCGGCGAGCGAAGCCAGGCCGGCCGCCAGGATGCCCAGGCCGACGCCGCCGAGCAGCCCGTCCGGATAGCGGCCGATCAGGCGCCCCGCGAGCGGCGCCGCGACGATGATGGCGAGCGGCCACGCGGTGATCAGCAGCCCGGCTTGCAGGGGCGAGCGGCCGTAGGCGTCGAGCAGCAGGAAGGGCAGCGCGATGTAGGCCAGGATCTGCGCGGCGAAGGCCGCCACCGAGGTGCACATCGACAGCGCGAACACGGGGATGCGCAGCAGGTCCACCGGCAACAGCGGCACCGCCTCCCGCAACTGCCGGCGCACATAGAGCGCCCCGAGCGTCACGCCCGCGGCGAGCATGGCCAGGCCCCCGGCGAGGGCGGAGAAGTTTGCGGACCCGCCGGTACCGAGCGCGTCGGCTCCCAGGAACACCAGGCTGAAGGTCAGCGCGTTGAGCAGCACGTCGAGCCAGGACAGTCGCGCGCCCGCCGGCGGCGGCGCGCTGTTGCGCGGCAGGGCGCGATAGCCCAGCCACATGACGGCCACGCCGAGCGGCAGGTTCACCGCGAACAGCCAGGGCCACGACGCGACCGACAGGATGCCGGCGGCCACCGACGGTCCGGCGACGGAGGCCAGCGCCACCACCATGGAATTGAGCGCGACGCCGCGGCCGAGCATGTGCCGGGGGTAGATCAGCCGCACCAGCGCCGCATTCACCGCCATGATCCCGGCCGCGCCCAGTCCCTGGATGGCGCGCGCCGCGGCCAGCATGGGCAGCGAATCGGCGAGCGTGCACCCGAGCGAGGCCAGGGTGAATAGCGTCAGTCCGCTCAGATACACGCGCCGGTAGCCGACCAGGTCGCCCAGGGTGGCTGCCGGCAGCAGCAGGGAGAGGATAGCGACCTGATAGGCGTTGACCACCCAGACCGAATGCGCGGCGCTGGCCGCGAGGTCGCGCGCGATGCCCGGCAACGCGAGATTGACGATGGTGCCGTCGAGCACGGTCATAGTGATGCCGAGTATGACCACCGCCATGGCGAGGTAACGCGCTGGCGTCGGGAGACCGTCCTGATCGGGCATGGGTAACTTGGCGGGGAGGGGCGCGTTCCGCAGAACGCAATCGGAGAGGCTCAATGAATCTGGAGGCGCGACGATGGGATCAGAGCCCGTCAAAGCTCGATTTTACCTTCAGGAATGCGGTGGCTGCGGCCCGATTTGAAATTGTTTGAATCGCCCCGGGTTCGGCAGCCGCTTTCGCGCAGTGGCTCAGCCGCCGTGCTTCTCGGGTTTCCCGAACAGCTCGTCCAGCGGCTTGTTCTTGGCAGCGGCGGCGCCGGACATGCGCTGCGCCGTGAATTCTTCCTCGATGTTGTCCCGGTAGTAGCTCCAGGCGGCGGCCGAAATGCTGAGCCTGCGCCAGATTTCCTCGCCGACCCCGCTGTACTGGAGGAGGCTGCCGTCGTCGAGTCGAACCTGCAGCACGCGCGCGCGGCCGTCGTAGCCGACGGCCCGCAGCTTGCCTGAATGGATTTCCTTCATTTCCATCTCAATCTCCGCGCAGGATCTGCCGCAGCGCCTGCTCGAAAACCTCGACCGGCTGCCCGCCCGAGATCAGGTAGCGCTCATTGACGATGACCGCGGGAACGGAATGGATGCCGGCGTCGGTGTAGCGGCGTTCGCTCTCCCGCACCGCCGCTGCGTATTCGTCGCCGGCCAGGATCTCGCCGGCGCGCGCCGCGTCCAGGCCGACCTCGCCGGCCAGGCGGAGCAGCAGCTGGTGCGATTCCGGGCTCTCGCCGCGGCTGAAGTAGGCCGCAAACAGGGCACGCTTCAGCGCCGGCTGCAGTCCGGCCGGGCGGGTGGCCGGCAGCCCGGCCCAGTGCAGCAGACGGTGCGCGTCGAAGGTGTTGTAGATGCGGTCCCGCCCCTCCTTGCGGAAGGTGAAGCCCAGCTCGGCGCCGCGCCGGCGGATGGCCTCGCGGGACTCGGCCTGCTGTTCCGGGGTGCTGCCGTATTTTTGCGTCAGATGCTCGGTGATGTCCTGCCCGCCGGGCGGCATCAGGGGGTTGAGCTCGAAGGGCTGGAAGTGCAGCTCGGCCGTCGTCTCGTCGGCCATGCGCGCGAGCGCGCGCTCCAGCGCGGCGAGCCCGATGGCGCACCAGGGGCAGGAGACGTCGGAGACGAAGTCGATCTTGAGGGAGGGGGTCATGGCGTTCTATCGATGAAATGTAAACGGTGCCTGGCGCTATTCCACCCGTATCCAGGTCTGGGTGCGGCCGAAGAACAGGAAGGAGCCGCGCATTTCGAGCTCCTTGCCGCCGTCGATGACCGTCACCTTGGCGTTGTATGTCTTGCCGTTGTTTGGATCGAGTATCCTGCCGCCGCCATAGACGTTGTCGCCCTCCTGCTTGAGGCCGGTGAGGATGGTCATGCCGATCACCGGCTTGCCCTTGCGCGGATCGTCGGCGGCGCATTCGTCGCACTTCGCGTCCTGCTTGGCCGGATCGATGATCTTCTCGACCGTTCCGGAGATCACGCCGTCCCGTTCCGTGATGCCGACGACGGACTTGGGCTTGTGGGTTTTGTCGTCGATGGTGTTCCACTTGCCGACCGGCGACATCGAGCCGGCGAGCGCGGTCGAAGACAGGCCGGCGAGCAGCAGCGTCGCGCAGAAACGGCAGGGCAGCGAGGGCATGGCAGTCTCCGTGTGATGAGCGCCGGGTCGATTCCCTCGGCACCTGAAGGGGTAAGTAAAGGCAAGCAGGATTCTGGCACATTGTTTGAGACTTGGCGGTCATTTGACGCGGGCGGAGCGCTCCCGGATACTTGGCCGCGGCCAGACCTCGCGCCGCCCCACCGCCGCCATGACCAGACCCGTCAAATCGCGCATCCGCACCGTCCGCGTCGGCGACACGCAGATACTGATCCACGGGCGCCGCCGGAGCAAGCTGCGCGATCCCTATCATCTGGTGCTGACCCTGAGCTGGCCGCGATTCTTCGCTGCCCTGGTGCTCGCCTTCACCCTCGTCAATCTGCTCTTCGGCGCCGTCTACTGGCTGTTGCCGGGCAGCGTCGCCAATGCCCGCGCCGGCGCGTTCTCCGATTACTTCTTTTTCAGCATCGAAACCTTGGCCACCGTCGGCTACGGGGTGATGTCGCCGGCCAGCCTGCCGGGACACCTGGTCGCCTCGGTCGAGATACTCACCGGCATGGTCGGCGTTGCCCTGATCACCGGACTGGTCTTCGCGCGCTTCTCCAAGCCCACCGCGCGCATCCTGTTCAGCCGGCGCGCCGTCGTCCGCGACTTCGAAGGCGGGCGCGTGTTGATGCTGCGCATCGCCAACGAACGCTACAACCGCATCGTCGAGGCGACCGCGACGCTGTCGCTGCTGCGCGTCGAGATCGGTCCGCAGGGGGAGAGCTTCGTCCGCATCCACGACCTGCGCCTGGCGCGCGAACGCACGCCGGTATTCGCGCTCACCTGGACCCTGATCCACCCGATCGACGCGGGCAGTCCGCTGCTGGGCCTCGACGCCGCCCAACTGGCGGCCAGTCGCGCCCGCATTCTGGTCTCGGTCACCGGCCACGACGAGACCATGGCGGCGTCGGTCAATGCCAGCGGCGAATACGCGGCAGAGGACCTGGCGTTCGACGCACGCTTCGTCGATATCCTGGGCACGTCGCCGGAAGGCGAGCGGGTGGTCGACCTGACGCGCTTTCACGACGTCGAAGCGACGCCGGACGCCGGCGCCTGAAAGGGTGTTGCTAATTGACTATTCATATAGTAATGTTTGAGGCATATCCTTATATAATTAAATATATGATTGTCCCCCCTCCATTCCGGACGAGCGTAAAGGAGCGGCGATCGAAGCGAATATCTGCCCCCGAAAAGAGCTGAGCGAATGAAAATAAATATGCCCGTCACCCAGGTCGAGGTGCCCTTCCCCGGCAACAGCTACCTTGTTTCCAAGACGGACACGAAAGGCATCATCACCCACGCCAACGATGCCTTCGTCGCAATCAGCGGATTCGACCGCCAGGAACTCATCGGCAGCTCCCACAACATAGTGCGTCATCCGGACATGCCGGAAGAGGCGTTTGCCGACCTCTGGCAAACCCTCGGGAGCGGGCTACCCTGGCGCGGGATGGTCAAGAACCGCTGCAAGAACGGCGATTACTACTGGGTCGATGCGTTCGTCGTTCCCGTCCGCAAGGACGGGGCGACGATCGGCTACATGTCGGTACGCACCCCTCCCAGCCGCGACCAGGTTCAGCAGGCCCAGGCCCTGTATGGCGCCATCCGGGACAAGCGCGCGAGGTTTCCCAGCATCAGGGCGGGAGCCCTGGGGCGTATGTCGCTGTCAGCGCGGATCTGGCTGGCCCTGGGGGGCATGCTGGCCCTGATGGTCGCCGTGGCCGCCTCGAGCCTCGCCGCCCCGACGGGCACCTATGGCGTCGCCCTCACGGCGGGCTGCCTGCTGGCGGCGCTGCTCATTGCCCTCTTTTCCGGCAGGTACTTCTCCCGCGCCACCGGGGGGTCGCTGAGCCAGGCTGCGAGAATCTTCGATCAGATTGCGGAAGGCAATCTCACCCACGACATCGACATTTCCGGGCGCGACGAAATCGGCTTGCTGCTCTGCCGGCTGGGCACGATGCAGGCCCACTTGAAGGCGATGATCGACGATATTTCCGCCGCTTCGAAATCGATCGAGGCTCGCGGCGTGGACCTCGGCGCGGGCATGAGTCGCCTGGCGGAGCAGTCCAATCACCAGCTCGAAGCGGCACAGGGCGTCGCGGCGGCCACCGAGGAGTTCAGCGTATCGGTGCGCGAGGTTGCCGAAAATGCCGGGACGACCGCCTCTGCTGCGGCGCGGTCCGAGGAACTGGTGGCGACCAGCAGCGCCGAGATATCCCAGACCATGGACGTCACCTCGCGGGTGGCCGAAGCCGTCCATAACTCCAGTACGACGATCGCCGAATTGTCGAGCGCCATCCAGAAGATCAGCGATGTCACCACGGTGATCAGTGAAATCGCCAACCAGACCAACCTGCTGGCGCTCAACGCGGCGATCGAGGCCGCCCGTGCCGGAGAGCAGGGCCGCGGCTTTGCCGTCGTCGCCGATGAAGTCCGAAAACTGGCGGAGAGGACGAGCACCAGCACGGTAGACATTTCGAAAACGGTGAGCGCGATTCAGGAGGTCACGCAGAAGGCGGTCGCCGACATGGAGTTCGCCACCCGCGAGGTGGGAACGGGTATCGGCTCCATGAAGAAAAGCGTTTCCAGTCTCGAAGGCGTTACCCGGGCGAGCAACGAGGTCTCCGAGATGGCGAAAAATATTTCCAATTCGACCGTCGAGCAGATCAAGGCGAGCGAGGAAGTGGCGCAGAGCATGGAGCGGATCACCTTGCTCGTCGAAGAGAACTCCCACGACGCACAGAAAGCCAAAAGAACCTCTGAAGATATATTGACCACCGCAGCCGGACTCAACCGCCTGATCGCCGCCTTCAAGCTGTAGCGGCTGGCCGCTGCCGGCCGCGCCCGAGCCGCTCTGGGGCAGACACTCGGTGGTGCGGCTGGCCGCCGCCATCGGGAAATTCGTCGGATCGTCGCCGGGCAACCCAACACCACCCCACCGAGGAGAAGCGACATGACCCAACCCATCGCCACCGCTATCGCGGGAAGTCTGCCCAAGCCGGCCTGGCTCGCCCAGCCCGAAAAGCTGTGGGCGCCGTGGCAACTGTCGGGCGAGGCGCTGGCGCAGGCCAAGTGGGATGCCATGCGGCTCGCCGTCGACGACCAGCTGCGCGCCGGCATCACCGTCATCGGCGACGGCGAGCAGACGCGCCAGCACTTCGTGACGACCTTCATCGAGCATCTCGACGGCGTCGATTTCACCAAGCGCAAGACGGTGCGCATCCGCGACCGCTACGACGCGGAGGTGCCGGTGGTGGTGGGGCCGGTGTCGCGCAAGCGCCCGGTCTTCGTCGATGACGCGCGGCGCCTGCGCCTGCTCACCGGCGGGCCGATCAAGTTCACCCTGCCCGGCCCGATGACCATGATCGACACGCTCTACGACGACCACTACAAAAGCCGCGAAAAGCTGGCCTGGGCATTCGCCGAGATCCTCAACCAGGAGGCGCGGGAATTGGCCGAGGCCGGCGTCGACGTCGTCCAGTTCGACGAGCCGGCCTTCAACGTCTTCTTCGACGAAGTCCGCGACTGGGGCGTGAACACGCTGGAGCGCGCCGCCGCGGACCTGCCCTGCAAGACCGCGGTGCATATCTGCTACGGCTACGGCATCGAAGCCAACAACAAGTGGAAGGCGGGGCTGGGCGCGGAATGGCGGCAGTACGAGCAGACCTTCCCCTTGCTCGCCGCGAGCGGCATCGACCAGGTCAGCCTCGAATGCCAGAACTCCCACGTGCCGATGGAGCTGATCGGCCTGTTGGACGGCAAGGAGGTGATGGTGGGCGCCATCGACGTCAGCAGCAACCGGATCGAGACGCCCGAGGAGGTCGCGGCGGTACTGCGCAAGGCGCTGCGCTGGGTGAAGCCCCACCGCCTGATCGGCTGCACCAATTGCGGCATGGTGCCGCTGCCGCGCGCCGTCGCCCGCGGCAAGCTCGCCGCGCTCGGGGCGGGCGCGGCCATCGTCCGCGCCGAACTGGGCTGGTCGTGAGCGGGCCGGGCGCGGGTCATCGCTCCGCGCCGGGGGGCAGCTTGGCCCAGCTCGGGTCCGGGTCGAATTCGGTCATCGCGCGCGCGATGGCCTCCGTGCGCGGCCCCAGGTTCTTCTGATAGACGACGCCGTCCTGGTTCACGATGAAGCTCATGACGCCGGAGTCGCCGTGGCGCGCGGGGTAGGCCACCAGGGCGAAGCCGCCGATCATGCGGCCGCCGACCATGTAGTCGCGGGCGCCGTCGGGCGCGTGCCCGCCCTGGCGCTTCAAGATCTTGTAGAAGTAGCCGTGGTAGGGCGCACGGCCTCGCCGTTCGCCCTTGCCGGCGGCGTAGCCCTCCGCCCTTGCCTCGGCCACCAGGGGCCCCATCGGGCTCTGCGCTTCGCCGGCGACTGTCGGCCAGTAGAGTCCGTCGCGCTCGCCCGGGCGGCTCATGAAGTGCTGCGCGTACTCGATCAGTCCGTCATCGCGCCGAACCAGGCTCGCGTAGTCGCGCTGGGCGTCGACGTAGGCGCGGCACACCTCGATCGCGTCCAGTTCGTTGCGGCCGATGCGGCGGTCGAGTAGCTCCTCGACGCCGGCGGGCGTGTCGAAGCGCCAGGCCTGTCCGGATTTCACCAGCGGTATCGGGAACGGCCAGCGCTTCGCGCCGATGACCAGCAGCATCTTGCCGGCGCCTTGCGGCTCGATCAGGCTGGCCTGGTCGTAAGCGGCGACGAAGCGCGTGCGCCCCAGCCGGTCGGCCACCGGATCGCCGGAGTACACCAGGTTCCGGCCAGCGGGTCCGAGGATCTTCAGGACTCGCCGCGGCCGGTCGGCGCGCGTCGCCTCGATCAGGGCCTGCACCGCGTGCTCCGGCGTGTCGAAGCGCGGCTGCCCGCGGTTGCCCGCGGCCATCGCCGCCGGCGGCAGCAGCATCAGGCAGAGCGTCGCGATGGCGGCGGCAAGAAGCGCTCTGGCGGCTTCCGGAGTACCTCCGCCGCGACGGCTGTTTTCGCTATCCATGGTTTCCTCGCACCGTAGTGTGTATTCAGCGCTCGCGGCGGCCGCCGCGGCCCGCCGGGGCTCTTTCCTGCGGCCCGGATTTCCTCGGCGCAGCGGCCGGCTCCCGGCGCGCCGGCGGCGCTTCGGTGCCGCGGCTGGCGCGTCCGCGTTCCGCTTCGCGTCGGACGTCGCGCCCGCGCTCGATGTCGCCGAAGCCGGACGGCGGCCTCGGCTGTCCGGGCTGAACCGGCGCCTGCCGCGGGGCGACCCGCGCCGGCGCGGGCGGTGCGGGTGGCGCCGGGACGGCAGGCGGCGCCGGTCGACGCTCCCGGCCGGGTTCGCGGCGCGGTTCGCGGGCGGCGGGAGGCTTCGGCGCCGGGATGCCGGGGCGCACCGCCGGGGGTGCGATCGGGACTGCGCCATCGAAGCCGCGGTAGGGTCGCCGCGTCTCCGGCGATCCTGCCGGGTTGCCGAGGAATCTCTGGCGCGAGCGCTGATCGCGATAGGCGACGCCGCGGCGGTGGAAGGGGTCGTGTTCCCAGGTTGGGGAAGTCGCCCGCGGCCGCCCGTCGCGGGCGATGGCGTTGAAGCGGTCATCGTCGATGCGGATCCGATGGTGGTGCCAATCGCAGTTGTCCCAGCCCCATAGCGGGACGACGATGTGGATGGCGTAGCCGAAACTGATGCCGCCGACGATCAGCGGGCCGTAGCCCGGGTAGGGAAAGTAGTAGGGCGGGTAGTCGGGGTAGGGCCAGACGCCGTAGATGGTCAGCGGATCGTAGACGGGCACATAGACGATCTGCGGGTTCGCCGGTTCGATGCTCGTGATCGTTCCATCCCAGGACACCACCGCCTCCGGCGTCGATGCCAGCGTGCCGGCCGCGCGGGCCTGGGCGCGGAGCCTCTGGACCGCATCCATCACCTCCGCCTGCTGCGCCAGGAAGGCGTCGCCGAGCTGCTGCGTCCAGCCCAGCTGGCTGTTCATCAGCCGCAGGATCTGCGGGAAGGGCAGCAGCGATTTCACGCTGGGGTCCCAGTCTTCAGACTGCAAGGCGGCGGCCAGTTGATCGCCGCCGAGGCTGGCGTTGCCGGGATCCTCCAGCCAGCGCGCGGCCTCGACGACTTCGAGCGGGTAGGTCGCCGCCATCAGGACTTGCCCGAGCAGCGGATCGGGATACAGCGCGATCGGGGCCAGCATCTGTTCGAGCTGCTGCGGCGAGAACGGGGCCGGGGCTTGCGGGTAGGCTGCGGTCGGCACGATCAACGCGGCCGCGGTGACGATCCCTGCCAATATGCGGAACAACGCCGCTCTCATGATTCGCCTCCTTCGTGCCGTCCGGCCAGAGCCTGGGTTTATCGGGGCGCCTTGGGGTAGCCGACCGTCTGCGACAGCAGCACCTGCTGGTCGTGGCTCAGCCCGAGCGCATCGGCGATCGCAGCGCGGTCGATCCAGGCGCGGATGACCGTGGCCAGGCCGTTGCCGGCCGCGAACAGGTATACGTTCTGGCTGATGGCGCCGGCCGCGACCGAGGCATAGGACTCGCGCTGCGCCACCGGCACCATGCTCATCCGGGCGTGGTCGGCCACATACACCAGATCCAGGGGCGCCTCATCGACGAAGTCTTGGTAGCCGGTGATCCGCCTCAGGTCGCTCGCCGTCACCAGGCGCAATTCATGTGCTGCCGCGTTGTAGCGGTAGGCTCCTGCCGGCAGCGCGACGAACACCTCGATCTCCTGGGCGTTCAAGGCCGACGGGGCGGTGCGTCCGCCGCCGCTCCGGTTCATCCCACAGGCCGCCCAGAGCAGGTCCGAGAGCAGCGGCAGGGGCAAGGGTTCGCGCGCAAAGTCGCGGCACGAGCGGCGTCCGGCGAGCGCCTCCATCAGCGGCAGGCCGCCGTTCTTCCGCGGCGGCGGCAGCGGAATCGAGCTCGCCGAATCCCCCTTCGCGGGCGCCGGTCGCAACTGCCCCATCATGCCCAGCGCCAGCTTGGTCAAGGTGCCCATCGCGCGCCCTCCTTTCGTGCCCGATGCAGATCGATGCATGGAGCATAGACCGAAAAGCCGGCCAAAGCATAGCCCGGCGCAACGGAATTTCGGCGACCGGGGCTTACTTCCGCGCCAGCGGGTTGGGCGTGGGCTCTCCGATCTTGGTGAGGGTGTTCCGGTCGGTGTGATGGAAGGGCTCGGGCCTGCCCCGGATCATCAGCACCGTGTCCTCCTCGTAGGACCAGGTGCCGTCCGGATTGATGCTCACCTTGATGCGGAATTCGACGGTCCTGAACGCGTATTCGAGGAACGGCGACGAGCGGATGCCGAAGCTCTCGGCGTCGCGCGTGGCGGCGAGCTCGAATTCCTGCGCATCGGCGCGAGCCGTCCCACCCGCCATGACGACCTGGGCGCGCGGTATCGTCAGGGTGTGGATCACCGTATCCGTGGCGGGCTCCCACAGCCAGTAGCCCACCTGGTCGTGATAGGTCTTGACCTGGTCGGGCTTGACCACGTGGCTGTGGTAGCGCAGGCCGTAGAGCAATTGCGGCCCGTTGGTCTGCGGGTCGATCGGCTGCAGCTCGATTCTCTCGACGTAGGCCTGCTTCTTCGGCCCCTCCGCCTTCGGTTTGACGTCCAGGCCGCGCAGCCCTTGCCAGATTCCCGCCATGGGGCGCAGCGGGCCGAGGTTGCCGAGGGTATCGACATCGACATTGGCGGGCTCGGTGTAGATGTCTTCGGGAAATTCGGTCATGGCGTGCGCTCCATGCGATTGGGGGATGAATCGGGTGGAATTAAATCACTTCAGCCGAACGCCGACCAGCAGACCAGGACGGCGTCCCGCAGCACCCGCTTGCGCTAGCGCGGTCGAGCGCCGGCGCTGCAGCGCTTCCGTTGGTCATCGACAAAACCCGAAATTTACGACAAGATCGGTCATCTATGACTAAAGTCTGGGCGATAGCGATCCTTCGGTACCGGGCCGTGGCGCGCCTCATCGCGCGCAGCTTGCCCCTATGGTCATCGGCCTTCTTCCTGTGCGCCGCGCCGCTCCTGGCCCGGGCGGGCGAGCCGCCGCCGGCCGCGGGCAAGAGCCTGCTGTTCCTCTATTCCTACGGCTACGGCGGCAGGGGCGTGGAGACCTTCAACGAGCGCTTCCTCGCCACCATGGCGGCGGCGGGCGTCGGCATCGATCACCTGTACTTCGAGTACCTGGATCTGGAGCGCAACCGCAATGACCCGCAGTACCGCGCGCGCCTGCACGATCTGCTCGCGCATAAATACGCGGATCGACGCATCGACCTGGTGGTCACCGGACAGCAGCCGGCGCTGGACTTCCTGCTGCACGAGGGCCGGGACATCGCCCCGGGCGCGCCGGCCATCACGGTGCAGGCGCCGGCGCCGGACGCCGCCGAGGCGCACGGCCGCCGCCTGGTCAGCGAGCTGGCCCAGTTCGACATCAAGGGCACGCTGGAGCGGGCGCTGGAACTGTTTCCCAAGACCCGTCGGGTGGTGTTGGTCTCGGGCAGCAGCGCCGCCGACCGGAAGGCGGCGGCGGATGCCGCACGCATCGTGGCGGCCCGGGCCGGCAAGCTGGCGGTCGAGACCACCGGCGGACTTTCCCTGGAAGCGACCCTGCAGCGGGTAGCGCGCCTGCCGCCCCAGAGCATCATCATTTTCACGCAATACAACCGGGATGCCGAAGGCCGGGCCACCCTGGCCTACGAGGTCGAGCGGCGGGTCGCGAAGGCCGCCGACGCGCCGGTGTTCGGTCTCTACGACTTCAACCTGGCCGACGGCGGCATCGGCGGCTCGGTGATCGGCGTCAAGGCCCTGGGGGAGCAGACCGGACGGTTGGCGCTCGATCTGATGAATGGCAAGTTGCAGCTCACCCGGCCGGTGACCGAGGTGAGCAGCCACCCCGTGACTATCTTCGACTGGTCGCAGATCAAACGCTGGGGCGGCGACCCGGGCAGGCTGCCGAAGGACAGCGTATTCGTAAACCGCGTGCCGAGCCTGTGGGCGCGCAACGCGGTACTGATCATCGGCCTGGGGATCTTCATTCTGCTGCAGACCGTGTTGCTCGCTGCCTTGCTGGTGAACAAGCGCCAGAGAAAATTGGCCGAGCTGTGGCTGAGAGAGAGCGAGCGTCGCTTCCGGACCTTGGTCGAGCACGCCCCCGATGCCATCGTCGTCTATGACGCCGATCTGGGCCGCTTCGTGGATGCCAATACCCGGGCGGAGGACCTGTTCGGCTGCAGCCGCGCCGAACTGCTTCGCCAGGGGCCGGAAGCCTTCTATCCGGCCGGCCAATTCCCGGGTTCAACGGTCGCCGAGGCGATCCGGCCGGCAATCGTGCGGGCACTGGCCGGAGAACCGGTCCTGATCGAGCGGGTCATCCGCAACGCCCGGGGGCGCGACCTGGTATGCGAAGCGCGCCTGGTCAAGCTACCCTCGGGCGGGCGCAATCTGATCCGCGCGAGCTACATCGACATCACCGAGCGCAAGGCCGCCGAAGCGAAAATCCAGCGGCTGACCCAGCTCTACGCGACGCTCAGCCAGTGCAACCAGGCCATCGTGCGCTGCGTCAGCGAGGAGGAGTTGTTCCCGCAGATCTGCCGCGACGCGGTGCGCTTCGGCGGCATAAAAATGGCGTGGATCGGTCGCTTGGATGCGGCGGGCCAGCGGGTCCTGCCGGTTGCGGCTCACGGCGAGGGCATGGAATATCTGCAGGACATCAGGATCTTGCTCTCCGCCGACGATCCCGCCGCGCGCGGCCCGGTGGCCAGCGCGATTCGCGAGAACCGGCCGTCCTGGTGCCAGGATTTTCTGCACGACCCGCGCACGGCGCCGTGGCACGAGCGCGGCGCGCACTACGGCTGGGCCGCCATGGCGGCACTGCCGCTGTGCCGGAACGGGGTGCCCATCGGTGCCTTCGCCCTCTATTCGGCCGAGCCCAATACCTTCGACGAGGATGTGCGAGATCTGCTGACGGAGATGGCCACGGACATCAGCTTCGCGCTGGACAGCTTCGCCCATGAAGCCGAGCGCAAGCGCGCGGAGGCCCAACTCCGGCTCACCGCCAAGGTCTTCGAGCAGGGCAGGGAAGGCATCGCCATCACCGATGCCGAGCGCAACATCTTGTCGATCAACAAGGCCTTCACCGAGATCACCGGCTACAGCGAAGCCGAGGTTCTGGGGCGTAACCCCCGCCTGCTGTCCTCCGGGCGTCAGGATGCGGATTTTTTCCGCGCCATGTGGCAGGCCATAGACAGCCAGGGCAGCTGGGCGGGCGAGATCTGGAACCGGCGCAAGGACGGCAGCGTGTATCCGGAATGGCTGTCGATCAGCCGGGTGGTCGATGCCGACGGTGCCACGAGCCATTACATCGGTATTTTCAGCGACATCACCCAGCACAAGGCGGCGGACGAACACATCCACTGGCTGGCGCATTTCGATACGCTCACCGGGCTGCCGAACCGGGCCTTGCTCGCCGATCGCAGCAAGCACGCCTTGAGCCTGGCTCAGCGTAGCGGCGAATCCCTGGCGTTGATGTTCCTCGACCTCGACCACTTCAAGAACATCAATGATTCGCTCGGCCACCGTATCGGCGATGCCCTGCTGATCGAGGTGGCCAAGCGCCTGAGGACCCTGGTCCGCGCCCAGGATACCGTTGCCCGTCCGGGCGGCGACGAATTCATCCTGATCCTGCCGGAAACCGACGCCGGCGGCGCCGCGCATCTGGCGGAGAAATTGATCGAGGCGGCCGTTCAGCCCTATCAGGTCGAACAATACGAGCTGACCGTCAGCGCTTCCATCGGCATCGCCATCTATCCCGATGACGGTACCGACATCGATGCGCTGTTGAAGTGCGCCGACACCGCCATGTACAGCGCCAAACGGGCCGGACGCAACAATTTCCACTTCTACACCGGCGAAATGCAGTCGCGCGCGGCGCGTCTCATGCAACTGGAAAACGCCCTGCGCCGGGCCCGGAAGGACGGGCAATTGCAGCTCTTCTACCAGGCCCAGGGCTCGATGCAGGACGGCCGCGTCGTCGGCGCGGAAGCGCTGCTGCGCTGGCAGCATCCCGAGCTGGGCATGATATCGCCGGCGGAATTCATCCCGCTGGCCGAAGACAGCGGCCAGATCCTGGAGATCGGCGAATGGGTGCTGAAGACCGCGGTGCGCCAGTGCAAGGACTGGATCGACAGCGGGCTGGGGGCGATCACGGTCGCGGTCAATCTCTCGGCGGTGCAGTTCCGCCATCCCCGCCTCTCCGATCTGGTCATGGAGATTGTCGCGGAGGCGGGGCTGCCGCCGCAGCATCTTGAGCTGGAATTGACCGAAGGGGCCACCATGTCGGACCCGATCGAGGCCATCGCGGTGATGGACAGATTGCACCAGCACGGCATCCGCGTGTCGATCGACGATTTCGGCACCGGCTATTCTTCCCTGAGCTATCTCAAACGCTTCAAGGTCTACAAGCTCAAGATCGATCAGAGCTTCGTGCGCGACATCGCCGTCGATCCGGACGACAAGGCCATCGTCGGCGCCATCATCAGCCTGGCCGGCAGCCTCGGCCTGAAAACCATCGCCGAGGGCGTGGAAACGGAAGAGCAACTGGCCTTCCTCAGAGCCCAGGGATGCGACGAAATTCAGGGCTATCACTACTGCCACCCGCTACCCGCCGCTGAGTTCGAGGCCTTCGTCCGGGGGCAGCGCCGGGGTTCCTGAGCGCGGCGGCTGGTATCATGGTCCTTGATCCTGAAGAGAGGGTGTGCAGAAGTGCCTGAGCGCAAGATATCGAAGAGCGAGTATGAGGCGCTCGCCCAGTTCCGCTATCAGCTGCGCCGTTTTCTCCGCTTCAGCGAAGAAGCGACGCGCGGCAAGGGGGTGACCCCGCTACAGTATCTGTTGATGCTCCAGATCAAGGGCTATCCCGGCCGGGATTGGGCGACGGTGGTCGAGCTCGCCGAACGCCTGCAGGCCAAGCATCACGGCGTCGTGGCGCTGATTTCCCGGTGCGAGGCGGCCGGCCTGGTGGCGCGCACCGCCAGCCGCGGCGACCTGCGCCTGGTCGAGGTGAGATTGACCAGGAAGGGCGAGCAATGCCTGGAGCGCCTGGCGCGCCTTCACCGCGCCGAACACCTGTCGGCGCGGGGCAAGCTCACCCTGCCCGATTTTGAGGCGGACGGCGAGGAATAGCTCAGCCGGTACTCCAGCCGCGCGGGCGCTTCATGCCGGCGATCTTGCAAGCCTGCTTCACGTAACCGTAGGGAAACAGTTCGAAGATCCTGTTGCGCGAAGCGGGCCCCAGGCGCTCGGACAGGTGCCAGATCACGAAGCGCACATCGGGGGCGATCTGATGATCGCGGTAGTAGTCGCGCATGAAGCGGATCGCGTCCCAGTGATCCTCGGTCAGCGGGACGTTCTCGTGACGGGCGAGAACCTCCGCCACCTCTTCGTTCCACTCCAGCGGGTTCACCAGGTAACCCTCGTCATCGGTCTTAGGCAACTTCATCGTCACTTCCACCAGGCACCTCCAGGAAAAAAGTATCGGCGAGAAGACACTATATCATAACGTGATATACGTGCAATATCGGCGCGGAAAAACGCGGTTTTAGTCTGATTTTATGGAATAATCCAGTCATTGGAGATGGCATGCCTCCATGGACCCACGGGTCCAAAACCGCCCCAACCGGAGCCGATGATGCCTACGCATAAACCCGGACGGGCGGCGTAGGCGCCGCGCCTGTCCAAGACAAATCAACGAATGAGGACAGGGCTATGTGGAAACCGATACTCGTCATTTCTCTGGGTGCTGCCGTCGGCGCGCTGCTGCGCTGGCAACTGGGCCTCAAACTCAACAGCCTCTTCCCCTCCCTGCCGCCCGGCACCCTGGCAGCCAACCTCATCGGCGGCTACGTCATCGGGCTGGCCATCGCTCATTTTGCCCAGGCCCCGGACATCGCGCCGGAATGGCGCCTGTTCATCATCACCGGCTTGTGCGGCGGATTGACCACCTTCTCCACCTTTTCCGCCGAGGTGGCCTCGCTGCTGCAACAGGGTCGGCTGAGCTGGGCGATGGGGGAAATCGCCATCCACGTTTGCGGCTCGCTGCTCATGACCCTGGCGGGACTGGCGTCCTGGCAGTGGCTGAGACTTCGTTGAGGAGAATTCCATGAAAGGTTATCAGATCACCTTTTTTACCCAGCAGGACTGCCGCCACCGGCACCAGCCGATGGCCGAATGGCTGATGCACGCCGCCCGCGACCTGGGCTTGCGGGGCGCCACCATCGTTGCCGGCAGCGAAGGCTACGGGCAGCACCGCCGCATCCATTCCGCGCATTTCTTCGAACTGGCCGATCAGCCCCAGGAGATCGTCATGGCGGTCACCGAGGAAGAAGCGGAGCGCCTGTTCGATCTCCTGAAAAAGGAGGGGGTGCGCGTCTTTTTCGTCAAGACGGCGGTCGAATTCGGCGCCCTGGGCGGGCCGGACGAATGAGCTCGGGGCCCGTGAGTTTCTCCTGAATGCGCCGCGGCCGCAAGCCGGGGAGGGCGACGGATTCTGCGGCGTGCGGGGGGCTGAAATTGGTGATATGTTCTGCCGTCCGTCGTTCTTGATCCGACCAATACCGGATGCCGTCAGAGAAGCAATGACTCACACCGAAACCACGCTGAGAAACATTTTCTCCCGCCCGCTGTTGACTTGCGCCGCGGCCACTCCTGTTGCCGAGGCAGCTCGGAGAATGGTCGAGGCGCGGCGCGGTTCTATCCTGGTCGAGGACGAGGGAAGGATAGTCGGCATCTGGACCGGGCGCGATGCCCTGGCGGTGGACTTGTCGGGCGAGGGCGCGGGGCGGTCGCCGATTTCGCTGTCGATGTCTTCCCCGGTCAGGACCATCCCCATCGACACCCGCATCGGCGATGCCGCCTTGCGCTTCCGCCGGGAGGGGGTCCGCCATTTTCTGGTGATTGACGAATCGGGCGAGCCCAAGGGCGTCGTGTCGCAGTCCGACGTGGTGATCAATCAAGGCGTCGAGTATTACCTCTCCCTGCGGGAAGTGGCATCGGTGTTCAGCCGCAAGCTGATGACTCTCCCGAGCGCGATGCCCGCGCCGCAAGCGATCCGGGAAATGCGGCGGGGCAATTTTGACGCCGTCGTCGTCGAGGGGACGGAAGGCGACTACGGCATCCTTACCGAACGCGATGTGCTGAGGCTGATCGCTTCCGGTCGGCCGGGCGGCAGCGTCGGCGAACTGGCCACGTTTCCGCTCATTTCCATTCCCGCGAGTTCCAGCCTCTACCAGGCCCGCAAGCAATTCGGCGACAACAATATTCGCCATCTGGGCGTCAGCGACGACGACGGCAAACTGCTGGGCCTGATCTCGTTCGCCGACATCCTGGCCAACATCGAGAGCGAATATATCCGCGAATTGGAGGAGGCGCTCAAGGAGCGGGACGAGAGACTGGCGATTTCGACCAGGCATCTGCGCTTGGCTTCCAAGGTATTCGAGAGCACCCTGGAAGCCATAGTCGTGACTGACGCCGACCACTTCATCGAATCGGTCAATCCGGCTTTTACCCTGATCACCGGCTACCAGGCGCACGAGGCGATCGGCCAGAAGCCGTCGATCCTGGCTTCTGGCCGGCATGACGGCGCCTTCTACGAGGCCATGTACAAGAGTCTCGCCCTGGCCGGGCACTGGCAGGGGGAGGTCTGGAACAGACGGCGTGACGGCGAGATCTACGTCGAATGGATCACCATCAACGTGGTGAAAAACGATGCGGGAGCGATCACCAATTATGTTGCCATTTTCTCCGACATCACCCAGCGCAAGGTTGCGGAAGAGCGGCTGAGTTTCCTCGCCCAGCACGACGCGCTCACCGGCCTGCCCAACCGGGTACTGCTGGAAGACCGGCTGCTACACGCTATTTCCCATGCCCAGCGCAACGACAAGAAATTGGCGGTGGTCTTCCTGGA
>Ga0307376_10001126_pt1 | contig 30020 bp, 33 predicted proteins | sample TR2MG_FD_202536 | JGI IMG/M metagenome (GOLD analysis project Ga0307376, IMG submission 202536) | Soil microbial communities from Risofladan, Vaasa, Finland - TR-2 | ecosystem: Environmental > Terrestrial > Soil > Coastal area > Acid sulfate soil | place: Finland: Risofladan, Vaasa | collected...
TGATATCGACGCCGCGCTGAATCTGACCGAGGATTCTGTTTAAGGACTTTTTGAATTTGTCTTTATGGGTAAAGGTTTCATCTTCTGTAACGGCAAGAATATCCTCCAGCAAACCCGATGATTCCTTGATGATTGCCAGAATGTTTTTGATTTCATGCGTGAATCCGGCGGTAATTTTTCCGAAAAAGGCAACTTCTTTTTCTTTATGCTCGATCATGCGTTTACCCCGCTCAGGTATGTAGGCTATGGTCGACTTTTAATGGCCTCTTGCATTTTTTTGATTAATTCTTCGATATCTAAGGGCTTCATCAAATAATCGAAAGCGCCGAGCCGCATCCCGGCAATACCCTCCTTGGTGGATCCATGGCCGGTGAGGAGAATAACATGAATTTGGGGATGTTGAGCTTTGATTCGCTTAAGGACTTCAAGTCCTCCGAGACCCGGCATCATTACATCCAATATTACAATCTGTGGCGGATCGGATTCAATCATTTGTATGGCTTCTTCACCGCCTGTGGCGGATCGAGCCTGCATCCCTCTTAATTCAAGTCTCTCTGCCAGGGTTACGACAAACTCTTCTTCATCATCAACAAGTAAAATTTTCAAGATATTCATTTTATTCTCCTGAGCCAATCTTTGCTTCTTTGGGCAGATAAACTGTGAAAGTTGTGCCTTGTCCTTCCTTGCTCTCGGCCTTAATGTTGCCACCCATTTTTTTCACAATTCCGTAAGTAATAGCAAGACCTAAACCGGTGCCGGACCCCTTCTTGGTGGTAAAAAAGGGTTCAAAGATATTTCTGAGTGTTTCTTTAGACATGCCGCAACCGCTGTCCTCGACGGACACGGCCACGGTATCTGAATTTTCTTCCCATGACGTAATTGTGATATGATCTTCATCTTTCACAGCAGCCAAGGCATTGGTAAGAATATTCAAAAAAACCTGCTGCAGCTGTCCCCGGTCGCAAGAGATGCGGGGAAGATCGTCTGCCAGATGAAGTCTCAACTCAATATTTCGATATAAAGCCTCCTTTTCCAAAAAGCCGAGTGTTTCTTGAACAAGCTCATTTAAATCCAATTCCACAAGCTGAACTTCCATGCGGCGCGCAAAACCCAGCAGACGATGTGTAATCTCCTTGCATCGTTCAACCGATTGAAGAATCGAGTGGATCAGCCCCAAAAATTTTTCCTTGTTCCCGAATTGTTCATCGTATCCAACCAGGTCTTTCATTAAACCCGCTTTTTCGTTGATAATCGCCATGGGGTTGTTGATTTCATGGGCCACGCCGGCAGCCAGTCTCCCGATCGATGAAAGCTTGTGCGCATGATGGACCTCACGATAGGCCAATTCACGTTTTTCATCGGCTTCTTTAACTCGCTTTGTAACCGTATCCGTAAGCTTGAGAACCACTATAAGGATGATGACAACGCTGATGGCAAAAATAAATAACATTCTACTTCGAAGCGTATACCAGGATTTCAAAACTGCGGAACGCGGTTTGACAAGCACCAGAATATAATCCGATCTTATAAATGGGGCGTAGGCGATCAGCATGTCACGTTTCTGGGGATCGACTTCCTCGACGACAATGGGCCCATAATTTCCCCGGGGTAGCGTCATGGGATAATGATCCAGTATTTCCCCGTAAAACCGGGACGGGGTTTGCAGAATCCCTTCCCGGTTAATTAAAAAAGAATCGCTTTCCAGATCCAGCCCCATGGAGGCGATAATATTATCAAACTTCCGGGTATCGATGGTGGCACGCAGAATCAAATAACTGCCTTCTATAGTTCGGCGCAGTACCGCAATGGCGACATGGGGGAATTGTCTGTAGCCCATGAATACATCGCTGATATAATCGCCCTTTACCACGACTTCGTGGAACCAGCTTTGTTTTGAATAGTCTTTCCCCAGAAACTCGTAAGGTCCGGCATAGCTCAACTGGATGCCTTTATCATTAATCAAGCCCAAATCGACCAAACAACAATATTCTTCCATTAAAACTTTAAAAATACGACTCAGGGTCTTTTGGTCAGAGAGCTCTTCATAAGAATATGAAGAGGCGATAAATCTAACCACGGAAAGGCGTTCTTCAAGAAAAAGCTCAAAAGAGTGTTTGCTCTTGTTTGCCAGTGTTTGCAAGGGATTGATAATTTCTTTTTTTATGCTGGACTGATATTCATACTGGTAGATGACGGCCATTATGGTCAGGGGGATTATGGTGATCAGAATCATCAACATCACAAGATTTCTGCGAAGGACACGGTAACGATCCGGAGAGTCATCTTCAGACTGCAGCACAAATCTTTCGATTAAACGCGCCCACCCATTTTTTAAATTCATTTTCCTTTAATTCCTCTTGTCAAAAAAAATATCTCCGGCCTCAAGGGTTCCCGAACAAAATCGATCTACAACAGTTTCATAGAAACCGATCACATTGTCCAAAACCGTTACATTCTTCCATTTAAGATATTTATAATATTCGTCTTCTATTCCTCCGCAAATTACCGTTTGTATTTTTTCCGTAAGGATTAGATGGCAAAGCTGTTCCGCCGAAGCCCGTGGAAGAACCACGGTCTTTTCTTCAATACGCCGTCCATCGCCGGTCATTGAGAAAATATGGACCTCTGTGGCCAGGTCAAAGCGCGGCGCCACCTGATCGTTGTATAAAGGAATGAGGACTCTTTGTTCCATTATTAAACTTCTCGAAATATCCAACCCGCTGGAAGCGGGAGAACCTCAAGGATTTTCTGCTTTTATTCTCAATTGAAGCTCCCTGCAGCCCTGTTGAAACGGTATCTCCGCCCCAGTTAAACAGAAAAGACCGATAGGTTTCACGGGGTATACTTCGCTTCAATGCGCTTGCTGTTGCAGTTCAAACATCGTTCCATCATTTTAAACGCGGTGTGCCCCATCGCACCCTGCAATGGCCGGCGGGGTGAAACGAACTATCTTAAAATCGTATCAAAATGTTCCGATAGTGTCTACCCCTATTGAGCATTTATCCCATAATGTTTCATTTTTCTCCACAGGGTACTTCGACCCCACCCCAGAATGGTGGCGGCTTTGTTCCGCCGTCCCCGGGCCTTGACCAGCGCTTCAATGATGATATCTCTTTCCAGGGATGCCCAGGTTTTCTGTTCACCGTGCTCTTTGCCGGACTGTGCGGATGAAGCGGTCCATCCGGGCGTTTCTTCTACCGTAATCTCCGGGAGAATGTAATGTGATTCAGGTTCAGCAAGATAGGCTGGCAAATGTCCCGGCTGTATCTGTCCTTTGGGACAAATATTGACGGCGTATTCTACAATGTTTCTAAGCTCCCTTACATTGCCGGGAAAAGAATAATCCAACAGAATCTGAAGCGTTTTCTTGGATAACCCTTTGATATCTTTCCTGAACCTTGATTTAAAAATATTTAGAAAGTGGTCCAGAATCAGGCGGATGTCGTCGCCCCGATCTCTTAACGGCGGCAGATGAAATCTCACCACATTGAGTCGAAACATCAGGTCTTCTCGAAACATTCCACCTTTAACCATAAGTGTCAGGTTGCGATGGGTGGCGGCGATCACCCGCACATTGGCTTGAAATCCTTTGGTGCTGCCTAAAGAATAGACCACTTTATCATCCAGAAAAGTCAGAAGTTTGACCTGAAGTGCCAAGGGAAGATCTCCGATCTCTGTAAGATAGAGGCTTCCGTTGTGGGCCAGGCGAAATCGTCCGGGTTTGTTTTCCACCGCACCGGTAAACGCGCCTTTTCGGTGGCCGAAAAGCTCGGACTCCAGCAGGGTTTCGGGCAAGGCGCCGCAGTTGACCTTAACAAATGAACCTTTCGCTCGATTGGAGGCCTGATGGATGGCTTCCGCCAGCACATCTTTACCGGTTCCGGTTTCGCCGGTGATCAGGACAGCAGAATCACTCTGTGCCAGTAACGGAAGGGTTTGGAAGATCTTTGCCATGGCCTGGCTTTTTCCGATAAGACCCCCGAATCCATAAGCCTGACTCGTGGTTGCATCCGCCTCTCTGAGGGGGCGGAGGTCTTCCACGGTTTCCAAAAATCCGGCCAGGCTGCCTTTTGTGTCTTTAATCGGAGACAGGTTGATGAGCACCGGGATTCGCTCCCGTTCTCGGTTGATCAGGTCGCTTTCAATGCAAACAGGTTCAGAGTTTGCACCCATCTCTTTAAGCGGGCATTTCTGAACACACAGCCTGCTCCGCATGATGTTAAAACAGGGAAGTCCTGAGGCATCGCCCATCGAAAATCCACTGAGCGCCTCAAAGGCTCGATTTATCAACACGATCCGTCGACCCGTGTCGAGCACAACAATGCCCAGAGGGATTTCATCGGTCAGGGAAGGCAAATCGATGGGGAAGGGGAAAAGACCTTTAATTTGTGATTCTTGTGATGCATTCAAAATCAGCAGTGTCCAAAATATGTTGTTTTTTATTGATCAGAATTACCTGCGGCCAACACCATCACGCGAAGGCGTTTTCGCAGCGTTCCATGGTCTTGATCAATTGTTTCAGTATGTTTTGGAAACATAAGAATTTATTTGGAACAAATGTAATTGAAGCTCGATACGGCCCCGTTAAACGGGATCCCCACTTTGCTCAGACAAGACCTCTGCGGACTCCGTCGCGTCGCAGCGGGGAATGCACTCACGGTAAAAATTTAATGTATGTTTACCATAGCGGCATGAGATTGTAAACCGGCGTTTAAATCTAACCCGAGCAAACCGAAAGTGAACAGAATAAAGTGTATCATATGGCCTGCAGCCCTGTTGCAAAATGTAACGGAAAATGGGTAAGCTCCTGTAAATATAATAATATTTTTTTTGGGTGCCAATATCATTTATTGAGTGTGATAAGCCCTTGTATTTTAAGCCAGTTGTATGTAAATTCCTGTATATTTTTAATTGACATGATATGAAATGTAATATAGGTTGCTCTTTTCGATGAGTTCGGCCCTAAGCATAAAATACAACGCCTATATTCAGGAGGATGAGATGAGAATTAATGGTAAACTGTGGACCATTATTTTAATTAGCCTGTTCTCGTTGACGTTAATGGCGTCCCCCGCCTTTGCAGATGGTTCGGCCGAGGCATCCGGTGGCCATGTGTGGTGGTTCTGGCCACTGGTTTTACTGATCGTCACCTTTATTATGGGGATATTTGCCGTTTTCGGCGGTGTCGGCGGCGGGGTTTTATTTGTGCCGATCATCAGCGGATTTTTCCCGTTTCATTTAGACTTTGTGCGGGGTACCGGTCTTCTCGTAGCCCTTTCCGGCGCATTGGCCGCAGGCCCCGGACTTCTAAAGATGAACCTTGCCAGTTTGCGGCTGGCAATTCCGGTCGCCCTGATCGCCTCCACCTGTGCCATCATCGGTGCCATGATCGGCCTTGCCCTGCCTACCAATATCGTTCAGATTTCCCTTGGAATCACCATTCTTGGGATTTGTGTCCTGATGCTAACCGCCAAAAAATCGACGGTTCCGGATGTTCCCCAAGCAGACCGCTTATCATCAGCACTTAGAATCTGCGGTGTTTATCAGGAAGCCAGCACCGGCGAGATTATCGACTGGAAGATACACAGGACGCCTATGGGATTGGCCCTGTTCGTCATAATCGGCCTTATGGCCGGCATGTTCGGCCTCGGAGCCGGCTGGGCCAATGTTCCGGCACTCAATCTTCTCATGGGAGCCCCCTTAAAGATCAGCGTCGCCACCAGTAAGTTCCTCCTTTCCATCACAGATACTTCTGCAGCCTGGATATACATGAATAAAGGCTGCGTGATCCCCATGATGGTCGTTCCCTCACTGGTGGGGATCATGCTCGGTTCCTTTGTGGGCGTCCGCCTCCTTAAAATCGCCAAGCCCACTTTTATACGGTGGATGGTGATCGGGATCCTTGCCTTTGCAGGCGCCAAGGCCCTGTCCAAGGGGTTGGGGTTTTAGTCACGCGCGATACAATTGCTTCTTGATTCGATATAACACCTGTCTGGGAGTCAGGCGGACGGATTCACCGGGCAAATAAAAACCCTGTACTTTCAAGTTAACACCCAGGAACAATGAAAATTTAATATAGGAGAAAAGGAAATGAGCGCAAACCAACCGCCCATGCTAGAAGCAACCCCCGAACAGCTTCTTTATGCCAAAATACTGGAACGGGGGATGTACCTCGGCTTACTTGTCCTTTTTGTTACGTTCGGCCTTTATGCATTCGGCATTTTAGATCCCTATATTCCATTGGATAAAATCTCCAACTACTGGTCCATGAATGTCAATGACTATCTTGAACACGCAGAAATCAAAGCCGGATGGGCCTGGCTCGGTATGGTCAAGTACGGAGATTTTATTAATTTTATAGGTGTGGCCATCCTGGCAGGTGTTACCATTATCTGCTATGCCGCGATCGTACCGACGTTGCTTAAAAATAACGACAAGGTTTATGCAATATTGGCAGTGCTCGAAGTCATTATCCTCAGCGCCGCTGCCAGCGGGATACTCGCCGTAGGGCACTAATCCATGAACGATACGGGCTAAAATATTCCGCTCAGCTGGTGCGATAGTGAATCACTGCAGATATCTTCAAGTTGCAATACAATCCGTTTAAGCTCATCACTGCTTGCCAGTGAGTCGACGGTTTCGATGGCGCCCACCTGCTCGGGCGGATATGTTTCAAGGATTTCATAGGTATCTTCGAATTCATCTGCAGCAAGCTGTGACGTCAAGATGATATAGTTATCCAGCCGCTGTTTTGAACCCTTCAATTCAGGCCGTTCCACCAGAGATTCCTCCATGGTTTTGCCGGTCAAAAACATTAAATCCTTAACTTCTTCTGCCTTGAACCCTTCCACAAAACGGCGGTAAGCAATGACTTGGGCATAGTTCGGAATCATGGCCCGGTCCCTGTTTCTTACGGTGGCGGAAACCAGCTGATAGTTCAACGTAATGTACCATTTAAGCAGATCCTGATCCATTTTCCGATAATTCGGAAAACGGTGTTCGTTTCGCGATGTCATCACTTCTTGTATAATTTTATTGACCGACGATTCCCGTAATTCTGTCAGGATGTTGTAAATTTCCGTGCTTTTTCTATAGGCAACCCGCTGGAGAAGGGCCTCATTTCGAAATGTCCAGTTGTGTGGATAGAGGGTCATTTTTTCGGTCAAAAACAACAATCGCCGCAATATATGAAACCGCGGTGTCGTATTCCAGCCCAAAGCGCGGTAGGTCACAGAAGCATCGACACAAAGCTCTTTATCGATATATTCCGCCATCCATGGCTTTTCGAACGTTTCCTTTCCCGCAAGCCATCCCAAAGCCGATCGCATGATCAACCCCAAGGTTGCGGGTATTTTGGGTATCCGAATCGGGTTACTATCATGGCCGTGATAGTATTTTTTTGCGGTTTTAAACAGCTCATTGTGTGAAACACACCCTTGGGGGCTGGCAATATAAATCCCAAGGCTGGGCAAGCGGTCACTGATTTCGATAATTCTCAAAAACAGTTTGTTAAGATCTCTGATATGGATATAGGGGACGGCCGATTCGCCGCGCCCGGCCACGACTCTCGACATGAGTATTTTTCTGGACAGCCAGAATCCGAGCAACATATACAATATGGGATATTCACACCAGTCACTGTATACGGCAGCCAACCGGACAATTGAGCATGGAAAGATTTTTGAATATTCCTTGATAATCGCTTCTGCTCGCATTTTACTGCGTGCGTATGGGAAATCTGCGTCAGGGAGGCTCTTTTCGGTCAACGCCTTGCCATACGGGGGAAATTTGCAGGCAGCCAGCGAACTTGAAAAGATGAAATGCTTGATTTCCAGAAGGTTGGACAAATCAAGAAGATGGCGTGTGCCGGTGACATTGGTCTCCTCATATACACGATTTTCTTTCAGGGTGAAGTCGTAATACCCGGCCAAATGCAAGACATAATCGGCACCGCCGTGATCTTTAACATATTTAAAGACATCGAGCAGATTTTCCCACTCTGTTATATCGGCCTGCAGCCAGTGTGTATTTTTATTATTCGGAATACCCGCCTCTTTTTGGCTGCGGCGTGCGATGCAGAACAGGCGAAATTTTCCGGCTGCGGCGATAACAAAATGCCTTCCAATAAAACCGGATGCTCCGGTGACAACAATTCCCGGCAATTTGTCGTTCATTTTATACCTCTGTTATGGTTTTGCGGACCACAAATCGATTGAGTGTTTTCCTTGATTCGGGTATAAAATAACTTGGCTCACAATCGGAATAACGGATGCATGTTGTATGGCATCGAAATATTTACGGAGAAACGGCGACGGTCGATGTTAAAAACCTTTCTCCAAACACAGACGTTGTCCCGATTAACTATTATTCCATCATTCCAAGTAGATGTAACATAACAGCATTACTGAGGGAAAAATGCAATACAATTACCTTTTCGGCCCGGTGCCTTCACGGCGCTTGGGGATTTCCCTGGGCGTTGACTTGGTGCCCATGAAAACCTGCACATTAAACTGTATCTACTGTGAATGCGGAGAATCAACCCATCTGACACTAGAACGCAGAGAATATGTGCCGTTTGCCACAGTTAAAAAGGAACTTTCCCTTTATTTTGAAAACAATCCAGCGCCGGATTATATCACCTTTTCCGGTTCGGGCGAACCGACTTTAAATTCAAGAATCGGTGATGTATTACATTTTCTCAAAAATCATATCCATGATATTCCCGTGGCCCTACTCACAAATGGAACCTTATTTTCTCAAAAACAGGTTCGAGAAGAGATTAAAACAGCGACCGTCATCATCCCTTCGCTGGATGCTGCCACAGAAAAGGTGTTCAGAAAGATCAATCGCCCATCTCCACATCTAAAAGTCGATAAGATCATTGAGGGGTTAATCCGGCTCCGCAAAGAATACCGCGGAAAAATATGGCTGGAAATATTTATCGTATCCGGGATGAATGATACAGAACAAGAATTAACCGCTTTGAAGCAGGCGATCGATAAAATCGAGCCGGACCAGGTCCAGCTTAATACGCTGGACAGACCCGGGCCGGTTCCCACGCTTCGTGCCGCCACCCGGAAGGAGTTGGAACATATCATAGATTTCTGGCAGCTTGAAAATGTTTTCATAATTGCAGATGTGCCTGAACGAAAAAAGCGTGTTGCCTATCGCAAAGACACCGAATCGGCCATCTTGGGAACGATTGCCAGACGTCCGTGTACCTTAAAAGATCTGTCTGAAATTTTAGGATTACAGACCAACGAATTGAGTAAATATCTGGATGCCCTGCATTCGGATAAAAAAATAAATGTTGTGAAACAGAAACGGGGATTATTTTATTTTATTCCATAACAGCCTGCCCGGGCTAAGATATCGTATCGATGGATGCAAATTTCGGTTCATGGAGCGGCAGCAATATTTCGGCCATGTCTTTTATTTTAAGCATCATGTCATACGCTTCGTATACATTTACATGTGTACCCGGAGGAATTACATCCATTTCCATGGCCTTGATTGGTGCCGGAGGATTAAAATTTTCATTGATGACGCAAAATCCGGTAATGGCGGCCTTGCCGGCAGAGGTATCGATGAATATCGTCAATCCGCCGTCCGTATGAACCGGCGTGTGAACCGCCCGGATTCCCGGTAGAATTTGTGTATCCTTGTTAATTTTTCGTATCTGACCATTTTCTTCTACATCCTCTATATAATCTTCGAGATAGCGATAATCCAGCGGATGAGGATTATGGATTCTTTCCAGTTCTTTTTCATGAACAAATATTTCAGCGTTTTCACATTTAAAATCATTTTCACAATGGTCATTGTGCAGATGGGTATGGATGACAACATCGATATCTGTGGATGTTAAATTCCATCGGGCCAGCCCTTCTTCAAAGGTATAAATCTTGCCGCCGATCGCTTTTTCTCGAGTTTCGGATTGAATCGGATTCATCTCGCCGGTGTCCACAAGAATTTTACGATCACCGCCTTCTATGTACCAGCAATAAATGGGAATGGTATATTCCTGACCGTTGCCGTACTGATACGTCATCATGCTTTTATCAAAAACCTTGGTTCCCACCACAATGGGATGTATTTTGTACATGGTTTCGCCCTCCGTTGATTGTTGCCCGTGTCCGACCCTGAATTTGCTCATGAAAAATTTCAATCGTTTAAAATGTGTAATGGCCTCAATTCATCGTAACACACGGCCATTTTATTAAAACCGAAAAAATATATTGACTAAATGACAGGTAGAGTTTAATTAACTTTTAATGAGTTTATGCTCATAACTGTGGGTTTGCAAGAAAAAAATTGTCACCGTATTGAATTAAAACAAATATTCAAAAATGGCAGAACGAAAGGAGGAAAAATGGAAAAAATTGCAGTGGTCGGTTGTGGTGCTTATATGGATAGCGGGTATGGATGTGTAGGAGAATGGCGGTGTCTAAAAGCGGCGGCTCTGAGTGAGGGCGAATTCGAAGAACCGTCTTCGGTTGTCGCATTTGTAAAATGTGAATGCCCGGGTCGATCGCTGGTTGCAAATATGGGCTTGGCCATAAAAATGTCGGAGATCAAGCCGGATAAGATTTACTTAAGCACCTGTCTGGTAAATGCCAGGCCGGATTGCCCGTATTCCACGGCTGAAGAAAAGGCCGAAATGATAGAGAATAAAACCGGCATTAAAGTCGTCATGGGAACCCATGATTATCATTAACCCGATTTTCTCATAAAAAATTTGTCTGAGCCTTTCAGATCCGTGAGTTATTCCAGGGTAAAAATCGTTTCCGTGAAGCGATTCACGTAAAGTTTCGTTGGACGAAGATGATGAAAGAAGACTTTACGGGTGCCCTCTCCGAAATTAATAAGAAAGACGGCAAATTCGTAAAGGACAATATTTATGTGTTTGCAATGCCTGGAGGGGTCGTGTGATACCGTTTCTCATTAAAGGCAAATCCTTTTACGAGGGTTTGCCTTTTTTGCAATTTTGTAAGAAATAGGATATATGTACTGGAAATTTAGGTGCTTTGACCTGTGCTTATGGCAAGTAACCACAAGTTTTTAAAGGCGGGGTTTTTAGCATATATTCTCAATATATCAAAAGTTTAAAGACTGAAAGGCGGACCACAACATATTGTATCCACCTTATTTTTCCGAATGAGGAAAATTGATCGAATCCCACACTGTTTTTTTGATTTGAACCACTGAGAACTATCAAAGAATGGACCACTCCTTCACGATTCAAGAATCATGCATGCATTGTGGAATTTGACAATTTTTCAGTATCATGGAAGTAGATATGAACCCCGAACATTGTCACATAGTGGACTGTTATTTTTTGTTTTAGATTTTAAATACCAAGACGGTAGCAACAATACACCTTCAACAGGTGCCAATTACATGGTGGCGGACAGCTGACATCGGATAAAAATATTGACAAGATAGATCAAATTAAGTAATAATAATATATCAAATGCCTATTTGAAGATAGGTTATCAAAAACAGCACGTAATCATCGAATTCTAAAGCCACGAAGGCTGTTGGTTCTTCCATAGAGAGCCCAATACGTCGTGGCTTTTTTTGTTTGCAATAATCTGGAGATGTTTGCTTGTGTTGAGACGAATTTACGTGATCGATGGGCAGGGTGGAGGCATCGGTGCTACTCTTATTAAATATCTGAGAGCTGAATTTGGCGAAAATATCGAGCTAATCGCTTTGGGAACCAATGCAATCGCAACGGCCCAAATGTTGAAGGCCGGTGCCAATAATGGAGCCTCCGGTGAAAATGCGATCTGCCGAACGGCAGCTAAAGCTGATTGCATCATCGGCCCAATTGCCATCACTTGGGCAAACACCATGCTGGGTGAAGTGACGCCGAAAATGGCCGAAGCCATTACGTCAAGTCCGGCGTTAAAAGTTCTTATTCCCTTGTATCGGGAAAGGTTTGAGATCGTGGGCGTTGTCAAGGAGCCCTTACCGCATCTTGTGCAGGAGGCGGTGGAGAAATTAAAGGAGGTGATAAAAAATGTGTGAAGCCAATGCATATCTGGTCAAAGAAGGTCAAGAGCAACTGATCATGGAATCCGTGGATATTGTAGAGCCGGAAGGCGACAATACATGGCGGCTGGTTAACATTTTTGGCGATCGAAAGACGGTCAAGGGCCGGATTAAGGGAATGAATCTGGTTAATCATAAGATTTTGTTTGAAGTGCAAGCTGACTGAGATGGTCAGGGATAATAAATCGTTTTTCATTTAGATTGGTCAAGAAGGCCATCGGATCGATGAAGAAAAAACTTGACTTCGCAGAAAGCCCCAATTATAGGAGCATCCATTAAATTGCGGCAGAAGCTGCTCATGTTTGTATTTTAACCCAAGACCCAAGACATAAGATTCTTCGCCGGATAGTGGCGGAGATGACAATAGAGCTGAAACAAAAAGGCCACGAAGGTCCATGCTCCCGGAAAGGGAAGCGACCATGTGGCCTTTTTTGTTTTGGAAAGGAAAAAGCGCCATAAGGTTAAGTTGCTTCAGCCAAAGTCTGTATGCTCAATCATAAAAAAAGGAGGTTGTGACAGATGAAGAAAATGACCCTGTTGTTGTCATGTTTGATTCTGGTTTGTGTACAAGCCAGCCCCATTATGGCGCAGGACTCGATGTCGTCCGAGCAAGCAGAACAAACCAACAAAGTAGGCGGCGTCAAAAGCCTTGAAGATCGAATCAAGCATCTTGAAGACGCTATCAAAAGAAAACCGGAAAGCGACAAGTGGTACGATCGTATTGAGATCAGCGGGCTCGTCGAGGTCGAGGCCGGATATGAAAAGACCGATTTCAAAGATCTGGCCATAGAGGATAAAAAAAACAGCGATGTGGACCTGGCTACCGCTGAACTGGTGGTGCATGCTAAAATTGCAGAACATGTCGAAGGTCATGTCATGTTCAAATATGAAGATGATGATCTTTTTGTGGATGAGGGCTTTATCGCGTTGGTGGGTTCGGAGTCCTTTCCCGCTTATCTGATCGCCGGGCGGCAGTATATCCCTTTTGGTAACTACGACAGTCATTTCGTCACCGATCCGAACACTCTAATTTTGGGGGAGACCAACGAGGGGGCTGTCGTGGCCGGATATCGGTTCGGCGGTGAAATGGTCGATGTCTCGGTGGGTGCCTTTAACGGCAACGCTAAAGAAATTGGCAAAGATGACGTCATCGACAGTTTTGTTGGGAGCATTGCTGTAAATCCCTTTGAAAACATGATGTTCGGTGCATCCTACACTTCGAATCTGGCCGGTTCGGATACATTTAATACGGTAGTGGTAGACCCGGACAATCTTGATTCGCTGGTCGGCGGTTGGAGTGCCTTTGTCAGTTTCAAATTTCTGGAACGCTTTAAGCTGATTGGTGAATATGTCGGCGCACTAGATAGTTTCAAAGCCGGAGAAATATATGATGCCGCCGACACCAAAGAGCGTAAGCCCTCGGCTTGGAATGTGGAATTAGGTGTAGCTATAATTGATAATCTGGAACTGGCGGTTCGCTATGATGGATCTGATGAAGGCGGAGCAGATTTTTTACCGGAATCCCAGTATGGCGCAGTGCTGAATTGGGGCTTTTTTAAAAACACCAACCTGGCCATTGAATATTTGCACGGAGAATTCGAAGATGATGCCCAGGAGACAGATTCTTTTATCGCTCAGCTTGCGATAAAGTTTTAGCTGTATTGGTGAATATTTTTTAAGAAGACTTTATCGAAATTGGTTTCCAACCAAGTTTACTCATTAACAGGTTGTTAATCTATAATTAATTGAACCAAAACCAAAAGTAAAGGAGGCATGTATTATGCGCGCAGTAAATTCAATTCTGTCAGTCGTGGTTGTAACGGTTATGATGGTGGTTACCGCTCCGGCACTGGCACATTTCGGTACCATTACCCCGTCGAACGACATCGTGACCCAGGATGATACCAAGACCTTGAACCTTCAGATCAAGTTCATCCATCCTATGGAGTTCCATTACATGGAGATGGTCAAACCCAAGCAGTTCGGCGTGGTGCACGATGGCAAAAAGACCGATTTGCTCGGTACCCTTCAGGCGACCAAAGGGAAAAGCCTCGACCAGAATGAAAAGTTCACCTTCTGGACCACCGACTTCCAGATCCGCAGGCCGGGAGACTACACCTTCTATGTCGAACCCACTCCTTACTGGGAGCCCGCTGAGGATAAATTCATTGTTCATTACACCAAAGTTTGCGTAAACGCGTTGGGCTTAGAAAAAGGCTGGGATCAGCCGGTCGGCCTGGAGACTGAAATTGTTCCTTTGACCCGGCCTTACGGGCTGTGGACCGGCAACCTCTTTACCGGGCAAGTGTTGCTCAAAGGCAAGCCGGTCTCCTTTGCCGAAGTGGAGATTGAGTATCTGAACGAGTCACCTGGAAATATCAGCGTTGTTATCCCTCCGGCAGACCCCTACGTGACTCAGGTGGTCAAAGCCGATGCTAACGGCGTTTTCAGTTACGCCATGCCCAAGGCCGGCTGGTGGGGATTTGCAGCCCTTAATGAAGCCGACTGGAAGCTGAAATACGATGGCAAGGAAAAGGGAGTTGAGATCGGCGCCGTCTATTGGGTCCATACCCGGGATATGAAATAGCGGCAGCCGGTTTTTCGTTGCCTCATTGAGCGCCCCTCACCCTGTGGGGGGCCAATTTTCAAGGCTGACAATAAACAAAGTAAATGGAGGGTGTAATGAAGATCCTGAATTATCTTTTCATTCCGGTTTTTGTGTCACTGCTGTTCAGCGGAACCGCACTGGCGCACAAGGTCAACCTTTTCGCTTATGCCGAAGCAGGGAAGGTTTATACCGAGAGCTATTTCCCGGATGGCAACCCAGTAGAAAGCGGTAAGGTGTTGGTTTATGACAGTCAAGACAACCTGCTTTTGGAGGGAGTGACCGACAAAAAGGGACTGTTCGACTTTGCCGTGCCGAAGGTTGATGATTTGACCATTGTCATTGAAGCAACCATGGGACACAAGAACAGTTTTAAGCTGAAAAAAGCTGACGTGGAGGCTGGGAAATGACGATTATTCAAAGAGGCCTTATGGTTGGCGTCCTGTGCCTATTTTTGGCGAGCTCGCCAAGCTTACTTCTTGCGCAGACTCCTCCGGGTGAGAGCTCTCAGGAGGTCATTACGCTTTTAAAGGAGCAAAATAGCAAGTTGTCCAGCGATCTAAGGCGCATTCAGCGGGAAATCGCAGCCCTGCGTGCCGATCTCGACAAGCCGGGCTTCAAAGAAGTTTTCGCTGGTATCGGTTACATTTTCGGTCTGTTAGGGGTGGCCGCTTTTGTCGCCGCACGCCGCAAGGAGTAGATCATGCATATTTCCGACGGGGTTCTCCCCATTTCCGTGACAGTCGGCGGCTATGTCGCCAGCGCTGCGATAGTGGCCTGGAGTGCCCGCCGCACCCGCAGCGAAGAGCTGCCAAAGCTGGCGGTGATGACGGCAGCCTTTTTTGTCGCTTCACTGGTTCACGTGCCTTTTGGGCCGACCAGTGTGCATCTCATCATACCGGGCCTGACGGGGGCACTGCTGGGGCCGTCCGCCTTTCTCTCCATCGGCCTTGGCCTTCTGCTGCAAAGCTTGCTGTTTCAATTCGGCGGTTTGACCGCGCTGGGCGCCAATGCCTTAATGATGGGGCTGCCTGCCCTGGCGTGCGGATGGTTCTTCCAGAGATACAAAGGCCAAACTCAGTTGCGGCAGGCGATCATCGGTGGATTGGCGGGCGCTGTAGGGACAGCACTGGCAGCAATTATTCTGGCGATCCTTCTGGTTACCGGCGGTGAGGATTTTTTCGGCGTTGCCAAAATTGCCTTGCTCGCACACGTACCGGTCATTATCATTGAGGGCGTGGTAAGCGCTTTTACCATCGGCTTTCTTGCCCGTGTCAAGCCGGCACTGCTGCAACCGTCATTTACACGCTCGCCCTAAAATGCTCATGGCTGATGTAATCCATATCCAGATGCCTTTGTGGCAACTGCCCCTGTTCATATTGATACCGGTGGCAGTGATTGCGGCTGTCGTGGTCTGGCTGCGGCGCGTTGCGCACAACCGCAGTGCGCCTGGAGAGGACCGTGACTGGTCGGTACCGCCTCTGGCGGATGCTGCCGGTGTTTCATTGTTTCACCGCTGGGATGTGCGCTGCAAGATCGTGACGATACTAGTCTACAGTTTTGCCATCGCTTCCTTGAGTCACCTGACGCCGGCACTGGCCGCCATCGGCATCTCATTGCTGACCTTGATGATTACAAGGGCTTCTTTTGCAAAGGTAGTACTGAGGCTGTTGGCGATTACCGGTTTTGTCAGTATGTTTTTTGTGGTCATGCCCTTTTCAGCCCCCGTACATAATGGTGATACGGTGCTGGTTTTTAACGGGATGGACTGGCTCGGTTTCAACCTGCGCGGTTTGCGACTGGCTGCGACGATTGCAGCCAAAGCAGTTGCTATCGCGCTGTTGATGGAGCCTCTACTGTCTACCGCACCTCTGCCGGTAACCCTGCACGGACTCTCCCGGCTCGGTGCGCCGGAGATGGTTGGACAGATGGTATTGCTCAGCTACCGGTATTTGCATGTCTTCCGTCACGAAGCCCGGCGTATGTCTTCCGGTATGCAGGTGCGCGGATTCCGCAAGCGCACTGATCTGGCAACGCTGCGCGCAGTGGGCAATTTTATTGGAATGCTTTTTGTTCGTAGCTTCGAACGGACCGAGCGGGTTTTCGACGCCATGCGGGCGCGTGGTTACCGGGGACGGTTTCCGGACCCGGCTGAACTGAGTTTGCGGACCAGAGATTTGCTTTTGGCGGCGGGCTGGCTGGCCGTTGGAGCAGCACTGATTGCATATGACCGGATTGCCTGGTAAGGAGTAAGCATAATGCACGAACCTCTGCGACCAATTCAGCGGCCTGCCCTGGATGCTCCCCTGTTCAGCATGCGCGGGCTGTTCTATCGTTATCCGGATGATACCCAAGCCTTATCCGGTATCGACCTGGACATTGCCGCCGGAGACAGAATCGCTTTGGTTGGACAAAACGGTTCCGGTAAAACCACACTGATTAAACAACTCTGTGGACTACTGCTATCGACTGCCGGGGAAGTTTTCTACAAAGGTGAGCGGTTGAAAGGGGAGAATCTGGACCGGAATAGACTTGAGATCGGCCTGCTTTTTCAGGATCCAGACGACCAGCTCTTCGGCCACACGCTGCTGGACGACACGGCTTTCGGCCCCCGCCATCAGGGATTGTCTCGACAAGATGCGGAGCAGGCGGCCCAGCAGGCGCTGCAACGCGTCAGCCTGCTTAACATGGCGTACAAAGCGCCGCACAATCTCAGCTTCGGGCAAAAAAAGCGCGCCGCTTTAGCCGGGCTTCTTGCCATGCAGCCGAACGTGCTGCTCCTGGATGAACCGACCGCAAATTTAGATCGACATCAAGAGGAGGTCTTCCTCAACCTGCTGAGGGATTTTTCCGGCACCCTGATCTGCATCAGCCACGACCTGATCTTTCTCTATGAACTCTGCGACCGGGCCGTGGTTCTCGATCGTGGTCGCATACATCATGACTACACACTGCGCGAACTGGTCTCCCAACGTCAATCATTGCGGGAGCATGGTCTCGATTTTTCCTTTCGTCTGGTTCACACTGCCTCATCATGCGATCAGACTAAATCAAAACCGATTGATGAGCCCCATCGACCCCGCACTTTTCCTGACGTATATAAGGGAAAACCGCTTGTGGTTCTGCGCGACTACCACTATCGCTACCCAGACGGAACACTCGCGTTACACGGTATCAATCTGTCCATTCATGATGGCGAACGGATTTCAATTGTCGGTGAAAATGGCGCCGGTAAAACCACGCTGTTGTCTTGTCTGCTCGGCCTGCACCAGGGACTCGGAGAGTTTCGTTTTGCCGGTCGGTTGATGACACGCAGATGGCGCAAGACCCTCTGGCGGCAGGTCGGAATGGTTTTTCAGGACTGCGCCGACCAACTCTTCTGCCCAAGCGTGCGGGAAGAAATTACCTTTGGACTGCATCAACTCGGCTATTCGCGGGACGAATCCCGAAAACGGCTTAAACAGGCCCTGTCGATGGTTCGTTTGGAAGGCTTCGAAGAGCGTGTCCCCTTGCATCTTTCAGGTGGTGAACGCAAACGTCTGGCGCTGGCCTGTGTTCTTGCCATGGAACCCAAGCTGCTCATATTAGACGAACCAACGGCCGGACTCGATCCGCAAGGCGAGGAGTTGCTGCTAGATATTCTGTGCAATCTCAACGTGACCCTCTTGCTCGTCAGTCACGATATGTTTTTCGTCAAAGAATTGACCCGCCGTACCCTGGTGATGCACAAGGGCCGGATTCTGGAAGATATGCCGACCCATGCTTTTTTGCAGGATGAACGACTCGGCAACCTCAACGAATTATCCTACACTTATCGGCGGCGTAGTAGCAGCGCCATCCTGACAATGCAGCACGAACACGAGCATAGTCATTTACACCAACACCTGCATACGCACCAGCATCGGCATGGAGAGGTGGAGCACGACCATTTTCACGAACACGCGCATGAACACAGCCACCGCTTTACGCACAGCCATCCTGGGGATGAGAAAACCCATGATCACATACCGTGCCGTTACCACGACCACGACCATACGGGCCATGAGTCCGAAGATCACGATCATTAGAACGTATAGCAAATTTTTAAATATAGCGAGTGAAGACAGAGGCCGCAGAATTATCTTCGCATTGATTTCGCATGTCAGCTAAACCCCCATGAATCTAAAAAAACGTTTGTGCGACTTTCACCATTTGGCTTGCTCGAATGAGTGTCGAGTGTTCCGTTGCTATTTCATCTCAATATATCTGTCTTTTTTGCTCTAAGTTCCTAAGTTCCGAACACAACATGTGGTATCCGTTCTATATTTTTTCAATGATGGCGAAAATTTGCATTCTCAGCTTATTTTTTGTATATATCACTTAAAGACCTACACGATCCTCTAACTGAAAACTCCAAAATTTTGTGAAAATCATCATGTATTGTTAGACATGACGGGATTAAAACATAATGCAAGAATTCTTAATTTTCAAAAATTCCCACAGCGGATAGAGTCTTTTACGAGCTGCAGATTTGAAGAGTAAGGGCTTTGGAACAAGATATCCACCCATCAATGTTTTCTCCAATATCCACAATAAAATTCTCTGGGTATACATCCTCAATAGTACGTTGTTGGGTAATATAGAAATTTTCAATTAGAATAAAATTAGATATTAGTATTATCAATTTGACATATTGATATTTTCCATGAAATATATTGGTAACGTTCAAAAGTGTGGGCATGAAATAAATATATTTGAAAATAAATCTTCAAAAGGTCTCCCATGATTGATGAATTTGGTTTCACCTGAGCGGTTTAAATTAACTCTAACCGGGTTTGTTAGACGCAAACGTAGACCAATTTCGTTGATAGCCTGCTCCAAAAATCATCCAAAAAAAATTATCAGTTTGCCCGTTTATGGTCTTACGGTCTAAACGAAAATTGCGTCTAATCGGGCTTCTTTAAAAACAACCCTCCGTCGGTTACGGCTTGACGATAGTCACCGTGCAACCTGCGTTGGCCTGGAATATAATGAGCTTATTCGATTGGATTTATAAAATATCACGCTGGGGTCTTGGCGGAACCTTCATATACGCCGGTAGTATTAAGCTGCTGGAGCCAGAAACCTTTGCTGTCTTGATAGAGGCTTATGGGATCGTCCCAGAAAGTCTGCTCATTCCCGTGGCCGTCATCCTGCCGGTTCTGGAGGTGGCTGCCGGTATCGGGCTGCTTTTCGACATTAAGGAAGCCTTTCCGTGATTGGCGGCTTGCTGGTGCTGTTTATCGCTATCTTGGGCTACGGCATTTGGATGGGACTGGATGTGGATTGCGGGTGCTTTGGCCCGGATGATCCTGAAGCCGAGGCATTTCATGGTCTCAGGCTGCCCCTATACCGTGACATGCTCATGCTTGCAGGAATCGCTTATATATATGGATGGCGTCGATACCGCGCCATCAAGCCGGTAAAGATAACATTCTTAATCAACAAACTATGGAAAAAAAGGAGGACGAAAAATGCGTATGTTTAAATCGATGCTGAAACTGATGATCATGGGTATTTTGGTATTCGGACTTGCCGGTCCGGCCATGGCCTGGAAAAATAAATTCGAAGCGGAAGTGGAAAAGGAAGCCGGTGCGGTGAAGCTAGTCCGCGAAGTCCAGCAGGGCGGCTACGATCTGGTCACCACCGAAGAGCTCAAGAAATGGATCGACTCCGGGAAAGATATGGTTATCGTGGACACCATGCCTTTTGAGGACAGCTACAAAAAAGGACACGTACCGGGGGCTGTTCAATTTCTGTTTCCTATACCGGAGATGAAACAATGGAACACCAAGGAAACCGACGGCAAATCCCAAGAAGATTTTATCAAGCTTTTGGGCGGTGACAAAAACAAACTTATCGTTATTTACTGTGGCTTTACCAAGTGCGGCCGTAGCCACAACGGTTCTGCATGGGCTGTCAATCTCGGTTACAAGAATGTCTATCGCTACCCGGGCGGAATTTTCGCTTGGAAAGGGGCAAAATATCCGGTGGAAAAAGTAAGATAGTGAAATTAATCTGAATACAAACCATTTTATGTAAAAGAATAAACCATGAAAAAAAATCTAATCACGGCATTGTTGATTATTCTGTTTACTTGTGGAATCTGGTCAACTGCTTTATCAAAGACCCATTCGAGGATGGTAACCGTTGATGTTGATCTTTCAGCCCAGGCTCAAGGACAGACTGCCCTCCTTTGGATCCCTTACCCTGTTTCTGACAGAGACCAACTCATCTGCAACATTCAAACATCAGGAGAAACAAATGGGTTTATCAAAAGTATGGATAGTTAAATGTATTGGATTACTGGCGATTGTTTTAAGCCTTGGTTCATTCGTTCATGCAGAGAACGTTCAAAATCAGGACTATAATATCATAAAAACAGCCGAACTTCAAAAGATGCTCGACTCAAAGTCGGGCAAGTTCCTTGTCATTGATGCCAGAAATCCAGAGGAATATAAAGATGTTCATATTCCCGGTGCCATTAATATACCGGAAAAGAAATTCGAAAAATATGCCAAACTATTGCCCAAAGACCAAACCACAACACTCATCTTTTACTGCAATGGGGTAAAGTGCGGGAAAAGCAAAAGAGCTGCTGGGAAGGCGATAGCCTTTGGATATCAAAACGTTCTCGTATATGAAGAGGGGATGCCGGTATGGGAAGAAAAAGGCCTGCCGATTATTACCGGACCCGACTATGAAGCAAAAATAGAAACCACCAAAATATCACCACAAGAACTCAAAGCCCTCATCGATTCGAAAAGGGATAATTTTACCATTGTCGATGTAAGAGATAATTCCGAATATGTTGAAGGCCATATCCCAGTGGCCGTCAATATCCCGGTTGCATCATTTGCAACCCGATCCGGGGAACTGGATAAGCACAAAACCATTATTGTTTACTGTAATTCGGGCAACAGAAGTTACAAAGCATACCGGAAGTTAATGAACCTGGGTTACAAGAAATACTATCAGGCTTTGTTTGCCGACTGGAAGGCGGCTGGTTACAAGGTAGTAAAATAAAAAATTGGTGGCGGTTTTCTTGTTTTTTTCAGGTCAAACATCAAGAAAATTTTAAAGGAGAAAGAAATGGGGGAGGACTATAAAAAAATGTGGGAGGACTTAGGACTTGATCTTAAGGGCCATGATATGTTGCTTGAGGTTTTAGGGAAAGCCTATCAGGATATTTTTCTTACACAAAAAACCCGGCCGAAAGGGATGGGCTATTTTGACTTTGTCATGAGCGAAGTCCACGGTCTTCGCGTCAAAGAATTGATGGATGAAAAAGAAGCCGGACGGAAAATTATCGGTTCTTATTGCGTGTTTGTACCTGAAGAGATTGTCCTCGCCGGCAATGCAACCCTTGTGGGTCTCTGTGCAGGTGCCGATTTCGCCATGGAAGAGGTAGAAAAACTGCTACCCCGCAACACCTGCGCTTTGATCAAATCGACCTTTGGATTCAAGTTGGGGAAGGTGTGCCCGTACTTGGAGGCATCCGATATGATCGTGGGAGAAAATACCTGTGACGGTAAAAAAAAGGCCTACGAATCTTTGAATGATATTGTTCCGAATCTGTATGTCATGGACATCCCGCAAATGAAGACCGATCAAGGCCGATCGTTGTTAAAGGCCGAATATTATCGTTTTAAAGAGACGGTTGAAAATTTAACCGGCGTTGCCATTGATGCCGCTAATCTAAAAAAAGGAATTGAAATTGTAAACAATAAACGCAAGGCGATTCATCGGCTGTCCGGACTTCGCAAAGCTGATCCGGCACCGATTTCCGGTCTGGATGCCCTGCTGGCCAACCAGGTCTTTTTTTACGACAATCCAGCCCGCTTTACGGAATCCGTGAATAAAATTTGTGATGAGTTGGAATCCAGGATTGAGAAGAAAGCAGGGGCATTTCCCGAAGGTGCGCCCAGAATATTGATGTCCGGATGTCCCATGGCCGTGCCCAACTGGAAGCTTCCCTGGATCATTGAAACCACAGGGGCCGTTATTGTGGGAGAGGAATCCTGCGTGGGCGAAAGGGGGACCCGCAACCTTACCGATGATTCCGGAAACACGATGGACGAACTGCTGGAAGCTATCGTGGACCGTTATTTTAACATCGATTGTGCCATCTTTACCCCAAATCCGGAACGCCTGAACCATATTAAAGAAATGGTCGCCGCCTACAAGGCTGACGGTGTGGTCCACTATGGGCTGCAATTTTGTCAGCCGTATCTCATGGAATCCATACCGGTTGAAAAAGTTTTAGAGGAAAAGAATATCCCCTGCCTGCGCATCGAAACCGATTACAGCATGGAGGATGTGGGGCAGCTTAAGACCCGTGTGGAAGCATTTGTGGAAATGTTAAAGTAGTGGGGAAAAAGGGGCACACGTAGTTTTGGCTTTGCCTATACCGCTAAGGATAAAAAGGAGGTATGAATGAATCAATCCTTAGAGCCTTTTATGAACGATGGTTTTGACGGTGAACCGGCCAAGCGTGTTTTGCAATATGCTGAGATACATAAAAAACGCGGAAATCCTATAATTTAATTGAAAAAAAGCAAGGTAATCGTATGCGTTGTGCCGGCATTGACATTGGTTCGAGAACCATAGAACTGGTTGTGTTAATGGATCACGAAGTCATCGAAAGCAGACAAGCCGATACCGGATTCGACCCTATGACCCGGGCCAGGGAACTGCTTGAAGGGGTTGAATATGACCACATTTTGGCCACCGGTTACGGTCGGAATCTTTTTGAGATCTCTTTTGATGCACCAACTGTCACGGAAATCAAGGCATATGGCGTCGGTGCCAAGAGTATATTTCATAACGTCGGCACCATACTCGACATTGGCGGGCAGGACAGCAAAGCCATTGCATTAAATGATAACGGAAGAATCACCAAATTTGAAATGAACGATCGGTGCGCGGCCGGAACCGGCAAATTCTTGGAAATTATGGCCCGTTCCCTGGGTTACACGATCGATCAATTTGGCAGGGAAGCGCTCAAGGCAACAAAAAATCTTCAAATTAACAGTATGTGTACTGTTTTCGCAGAATCTGAAGTTACTTCTCTTGTCGCAAGGGGAGAAGACCGACAAGAAATCGCCCTGGGCCTTCACCGTTCGGTTGTTCGTCGTGCTGTCAGCATGCTTAAAAGGGTGTCGATTACCGGTGACATCGTTTTTGCCGGGGGTGTGGCACGAAATCCTTGCATGCGCTGTCTGTTGGAAGAAGCCATTGGAAAGGATATTCTGGTCCCTGAAGATCCGCAGATGGTGGGGGCCCTGGGTGCGGCCGTTCTGGCAAATAAAATCAGATGAAGTCTGTTTTTTGTTTGCTATGGGAAGAATAAAAATGAAAAGGCAGAAAAGACAATAAGCGCTTTACAAGCCGTGATATTTAATGGAACCCTAATGAATTATCAAAGGTTTTTAAATTAGGTGAATCCTTCAACGCTATACAAGGATTGAAAGGGAAGTGATAATATGGAAATAGATTATAGGGTGAAGGATATTATCGGCAGGGTAATCGATGGTCATCTTATCACGAGGGATGAGATTACCTATCTGCTGAAAATCAACCATCATTCCGTTGACGGCGGCTTTATCATGTCTGCTGCCAATAAAATCAATAGAACTGCCTCTAAAGGCAAAGCAGAGGTCCATGCTCAAATAGGACTGAATCTATTCTCCTGTCCAAATAACTGTTCATTTTGCGCGTTTGCTGCAAATAACGGCGTTTTCAAGGAGAGAAATGAACTTGGTGCGGAGGATGTTGTACAATTGGCCCTCAAGGCCGAGGCATCGGGCGCAAATGCAATTTTTTTCATGACCACCGGTGATTATCCGTTCGAGAAATTTATAGAAATATCCAAAGAGGTCAGGGAAGAACTGAAATTCGATACGGTTATGATCGCGAACATAGGAGATTTTGGATTACAAGAGGGCAGGCAGCTTAAGGATGTTGGATACACGGGCATATATCATGCCATCAGGATGGGTGAAGGCAAAGATACAAACATCGAACCCCGGATGAGATTGAATACATTTAAGGCTGCTCGTGAATCAGGACTGTTGCTTGGAACATGCGTAGAACCTGTAGGTCCAGAGCATTCTATCGATGAAATTGTCGAAAAAATTCTCATAGGAAGGGAAGCAAAACCCTGTTTCAGTGGCGCTATGAGGAGAATAAGTATTCCGGGTTCTGATCTGGAAAAACATGGGATGATCAGTGAATTTCGACTGGCTTATCTGGTTTCGGTGATTCGCCTGGCTATGGGAAGGGATCTCATCGGGAACTGCACGCATGAACCCAATATACTGGGAGCCACAGCAGGAGCAAATCTTTTCTGGGCTGAATTGGGCACCAATCCCCGCGATACAGAAATTGAGACTTCCAAAGGCAGAGGACTGGATATAAAATCATGTGTCGAGATGTTCAAAGAGGCCGATTTTGATGTGTTGAAGGGGCCTTCATCCATCTATAGTAAGTGAAATGCGACTTAAAAATTTGGGAAAAAAGATAAAGATATACAATATGAAAGGTCTATACATCGGTCCCCGAACCATTTAACAGAAGGATAAACAATCATGACAGATCGAGAAACAAAAAAGCTTCGGCTTACGGAAACAGTAAAGGGAGCTGGTTGAGCCTCGAAATTACCTCCGGGGGACCTGGATAAAGCGCTGTGCGGTCTAGATTTTCCGACGGATGCCGCAGTGATCGTTGGAATGGAGCAGGCCGATGATGCCGGTGTGTACAAAATCAATGATGATCTTGCCATTATACAGACCGTGGATTTCTTTACCCCTATTGTCGATGATCCATACTGGTTCGGGCAGATCGCTGCAGCCAATGCCCTAAGTGATGTCTATGCCATGGGCGGAACACCGAAGACCGCCATGAACCTGGTTGCCTTTCCCATCAAAGATATGGATATCTCCGTCCTCCGCCTAGTCATTCAGGGTGGCCTCGACAAGCTGACGGAGGCCGAAGTTGTTCTCATCGGCGGTCACAGCATTGAGGACAAGGAATTGAAGTACGGCCTGTCCGTCACCGGATTCGTGCATCCGTCTCGGGTACTCACCAAGAAGAACCTGCGACCGGGAGACCGGCTGGTTCTGACAAAACCGCTCGGCACGGGAATTGTCAGCACCGCCATCAAGGCGGGTATGGCGTCTGCGCATCTCACAGACAAAGTAACCCATTTGATGGCCTCACTAAACCGAGACGCCGCCAGGATCATGTTGAATTTTAATGTCAGTGCTTGCACCGATGTTACCGGTTTCGGCCTGCTCGGGCACTTGGCCGAGATGGTATGCGGGTCAGGCATGAGCGTGCGGGTCTTTTCCGAGCGTGTGCCGGTGATTGCGACAGCTTTGGAATTTGCTTCCATGGGGCTTATCCCCGCCGGTGCCTATAAAAACAGGGAATTCCGGGAGCCGATGATCAACTTTGCGGAAACAGTGGCGCGTTCCCGGAAGGACGTCCTGTTTGATCCCCAGACCTCGGGCGGATTGCTGATCAGCGTAAGCGGTCATCAAACCGGCAAACTCGTTGAAGCCCTGAAAAATGCGGGTATCACCGATGCCGCCCAGATCGGAGAAATACTAAGCGAGCTGGAAGAGAAAATATGGGTGGTGTAAGATGCCGGTTACTCGATTACATCAGATAACAAAAAAACAAATGGCGATAACAGAGGAGGTTTTATCATGAAAGAAATCGATGCCCGCGGTTTGGCCTGTCCGGCGCCTGTGCTTCAAACCAAAGCCGCGCTGCAGGAGGAGAATCCTCAAAGCGTAAGAATTGTTGTCGACAACGCCGCCTCCCAGCAAAACGTTCAGCGCTTCCTGGAGTCACAGGGTTTTCAGACGGCGCTTGAACAAAACGGGGCTGACTACCTGGTCATCGGAACGTGTGTTTTGGAGACCGGGGAGCAACCTCAGTTATCCCCTGAGCCAGAAGCCGATGTAAAAAAGATCATGGTCGTATGCGCTACCGACCGCATGGGTTTCGGAGACGATGAGCTGGGCCTGAAGCTGATGATCAATTTCCTGCGCACGCTGAAAGAAATGGGGAATGAGTTGTGGCGACTGGTATTTGTAAACAACGGCGTGAAACTGACCATCGACGGCTCGGAGGTGCTCGATGATCTCAAGGACTTCGAAAATAAAGGACTCAAAATCTTGGTGTGCGGTACCTGCCTGACTCATTTTGGTTTACTTGAAGCTAAAAAGGTAGGGGAAACTACGAATATGCTGGATATTGTCACTGCCATGCAGTTAGCTGACAAGGTGATCAGCATCTGACGGCACTTAATAGGGTTTGATTTCTCAGTCGATAACTGCTTATAATAAACATAATGGTTTCAGTTATTCGCACTCACATTCACAAATGGATCACACAAAGAAGGATACTATGAAATATGGCGCCCGCAACCAAATCCGTGCAAAGGTCAAGAGCATCAATAAGGGGGACGTCATGTCTCTTGTAAAATTTACCGTCACCGACCCGCACGAGATGGATTCCGTGCTCACCACGGAATCCGTGAACCATCTGAAGCTTAAAAAGGCGAAGAGGTCGAACTGATTATCAAGGCCATACACGTTTTGCCTGTCAAAGAATAATGCCTACCATTAACCGGGTTTGGGCCTCGAATTCCAGGTCCGGGGAGACGTCCGTCTCAAGGAGGAACGTCAACGTCAGCCGGTATAGTTAGATATGTCGGAATTTAGGTATAATTATCCCTGTACTTGAATATTTTTGACGTCATTAATTCAAGTATACGATACGAAGTTGTCACTATCGAAAATCTTAAAATGGCTCTCATTATGTACTCAAACCTATGAATTAGAAAGCTTGAACCTATGATATAATTCCACCCTTTTCTTATTTTAACAGCTACACAATATATTGGGGTTTAGAGGGTTGGTGTGAAACCGGTGATATCTCCAACGAACATGTAACGAGTCCCGATTGCATGTTACTGCAATGTATCCAACATCTTGATAGTGGATTCAGAATCTGTGATATCGTTTTTCAATAGGGGCAAATCCATTCGACAGGGTTTGCCCTTTTGATTTTTCAGGGATTTTGGGATATATGTAATCGGTGAAAATTGACGTTGGTTTGATGGTATGAAGAGTTATCTTCTATTTTTACCAGCAATTGGATAAAATTTATTGCTGAAGGTGTAAAAATATTGTAAGTTATTTATGGCGGGACGGTGACCATCAGTCCAAGTTCCAGGATCATGTCTTTGCCCTGGGGCGTTAGGACGTTCTCTATCCAAAGAGACTTAATCCTGTTATCAGGAGCGCCGACATGCTTATGGCGCCGTCTCGCCAACTTCAAAAATCCAAATCAAAAACTTTTTGATTCTGTTTCCAAATCTTCAACGAAATCGAGCCGAAGCCAATTAAAGAGTCAGGCAAGGCATCATGCATTGAAACGGTAACATAACTGCCTTGAACCCTGCCTGCAAAATACTCCAGTAGCGGTGTAGATTGGTGTACGATATCTTGAACCCAAAACCCGTACTATCTGCAATAAAACACACGTATCATGTCTATAAAAATTTGTTGTGATATCGTTTTTCAAAAAGGGCAAACTTATTTCGCTTGGTTTGCTTTTTTTGCAATATTGTAAGAGATAGGATATATGTAATGGAAATTGAGGTGCTCGGACCTGTGTTAATGCAAGAAAGAACAGGTTTTGACAAGTTCGAAATTCGTGAGGTAATCTCAATATATCAAAAGTTTGAAGGCTGAAAAGCGGAACACAACATATGGTATCCGCTTTATTTTTTTCCAAATGAGGGCTATCGGCTGCAATCTGATCGAATTTTTTATATAGTTTTAATTGAAAAATATCATCAGGGAAGCCTATATGGAGAATTAGCACAAATAAGACACTCAATGAGCGTAAACAAAATTGAGCAAATCTACAAAACAATAAATTTATTGCGCATTTATTGTTTTGCCTATATTGTTATTAAATCAGTGTGATGGAATGATAATGGTTTCAGGGAATCTCAATTTTTTAGATGCAGGAGGGAGATATGTATAAAAAGATACTGGTTCCTTTGGACGGCTCGAAACGAGCTGAGGCGATATTGCCTCATGCGAAGAACCTCGCACTATGTTTCAAGGCCAAAATAATTTTTTTTGTCGTTATAGAACTGGGACATTTGTTAGAACATGATGAAATTATTGGCATGTCGATATACCAGGAAAAACGCGATCAGCACATCAAGGAAACAGAGTCTTATCTTGCTTCTCTTATAGAACAATTTCGCGAAGAGGGTATCAAGGTCCAAACTCTCATCGGCCAGGGTCCGGTTGTGAAAGCAATTCTCGATGCTGCAAAAAGTGAAAATGCAGATCTATTGGCAATGGCCAGTCACGGCCGCAGCGGTTTGTCCAGGACATTTTATGGAAGTATCTCAGCCGGAGTTCTGCAGCGTATAGATCGCCCTCTGCTCCTCATCCGTTCTCGGAATGGCGAATAGGATATCCAAATTAAGACGTTTAAGGTTGTGCTGATGGCAAGCTATCACCAAGCCCAGGCAATCCTAAAGGGGTTTAAATCGACAATATTTATCAAGTCGAAAATATGATCGGAGGGGAGTAGATGAAAAAATTAACAGTATTTTTTTTAATGATAATTATATCAATTACCTCAGCAAATTTCTGTTTGGCCAATGAAAAAAAGAATCACACCTGTTTTAGAATTGTCGATTCCAATAAAGATGGTGAGGTAACCTTTCAGGAGTTTGAGAAATTTTTCGGAAATGATAATGAAAGATTCAAAGAAGCTGATTTGGATAAAAATGGCAAACTTTCTCATGATGAATATCATGAACTTTTGGGTCATGGATCTTGATGCTTAGATAGTGCCCATCCACAATTGTAAAATAGGCACCGTGTGTTTCCTATTCATAAATGAGCAATTTTTGTTCGGATCAAGGCCGCCCCAGTTAAATATGCTTCGCATTTCACGGGGCAGGCAAAAGGGTTTTCGGTGAGGCATACTTCCTGTATGCCGCAGCCGGAAACCCGCGGAGAACGCAGATCCGGGCAAAAAGGGCCATTTATGGATGGAAAATAGATAATACTGAACAAGATATTAAGAACACAGAATAAGGCTTTTTTTCTCTTACCTTTGAATATCTGTTAAACAAGGCGGAGATTTCAAGCCTAAAATCTTTACAGAGATATCACATTTTCGCTGACTGCCTGGAATTGAACAAATTCAATAATCCGAATCGTCTATCAAACCTTGCAGTTCCTTCAGACCCCGTTCAAACAGCAGATCACCAGTATATGTTTCACCTTTTGCA
>Ga0307376_10001128_pt1 | contig 29988 bp, 37 predicted proteins | sample TR2MG_FD_202536 | JGI IMG/M metagenome (GOLD analysis project Ga0307376, IMG submission 202536) | Soil microbial communities from Risofladan, Vaasa, Finland - TR-2 | ecosystem: Environmental > Terrestrial > Soil > Coastal area > Acid sulfate soil | place: Finland: Risofladan, Vaasa | collected...
CAATGAAGGGTTCACTAGGAGCGAGTTTGGATGCACTCTCGACATCGTCCTTGGGGATCTTGATGTCGTAATGATGGTTGATGGGGAGGTCCGGAAGCCACTCACGTAGATGCTTGCCACTCTCGAGATGGCTGTTGGTCTCGATGAACACCTCGCCGGCCTGGCGCAGCGCGTCGAGCTCGGCCAGTGTTGTCGACGCAGGTATGGCTTGAGCTTTGAGCTCCGGCCAGCTCATTCGACGTCTGGTGACATCTCTGACTTTGGGGAGGATCTTCGCGTAAGGAGCCAGCCGGAGGGGCCCTCCAGTCTGAGCCACTTCAACTTTGAGTTTACAGGAGAGACTGCAGAGCTTCGAGTACGACCAACTGAAATCACCAATACCTGACGGTACTACGACAGTCATGTCATCACTCAACAGAGTACCCTTTCTCAGGCGGCCAAGGTCTCTCTGATCACTCTCCGGATCTGCGATATACGCTGAGACAAGCTGTTCTTCGTTATACCCAGGTCCTCAGAAAGACGAAGCAACCACTCGCCCGACGCTCGATCACTACTGCACACGTTGTCCATCCGGACCACCCGGTTTCCAATCATGCAGTCGAGTATGATCCGATCGATCCCTGTAACTAGACGGTACGCTTCACGCTCGAACTCACGCGCGTAGATGAACGATAGCGCCGAACAATCTTCGCGCGCAAATAACGTATCGAGGTCGATCGTGATCGTTCCTGGATTGCGTGACACCAACTCGTGGCGCACTCTATTTCTCATGTGGTTGAAGACATCGCGCTTGAAGATCCGAATGCGATCGACCTCACAGAGGCTTGGACGCCCCCATAGATCAACCAGGAACATGAGGCCTTCCTGATAGATATCATCCGCATCCATTGAGGGCACCACCCTCGACAATCTGTGAGCTACATGCGCCACCATACGACCATACCTTTTTAGGGCACCTTCCAGACTCATTGGCATTCTCCTCCAGACCGGCTTGGCATTATATACACTGAAGGATAAAAGTCACCTGTAAATCTGAAAACTAGTTATTGTTCCTCAGAGCCAGTTTCATCAAGAATTGAGCCATTTTGACGAATTTGTACGTAAAAATCTGAAACGTTTAAGATCTGTTATGCCACGTGCGGTTGGGTCTTTCGTGGCCGGCCGCGGCGAGGAGCGCGCGCGTTCATCTCCTGCAACTCTATCAGACCTGCAGCCCGAATGAAGATCACACCCTTGTAACGGTACGTGTTCTTCCCGAGCTCGGGCAGTCGATAGTAGACCCAGGTGTACGACCGGTTGAGCCGGCGCGCAGCATCCTGGATCATGATGTCACCATCTTTGCGGATTGCTTCGTGCGTGTAGCTCACTTCTTTGCCTCCGGCTCCGACATGTTCTCCTCCATAATCTGCATCTCTACTTCTTCGACCTTCGCTATCACTTTCCGGAAGATGCGAATCACCCGCTTGCGCTTGTCAGCGGGTAACAACTCGATCGCTTTGCGCTCTTCCTCGGATGGATCGGCCGACTCCTCTTCTTCTTCAAGAGCTGCTCCACCAAGCGAGGTCCTCCGACTCGGCAGCGGCTCGGCTTTGAGGTCCTCCGAGGAAACGAATTGCTGAAGGAAGTCGGACGCGTCCTCCACCTGATCTCCTACAACACCAAACAGACGTATGAGGTCGCTATTCTTCATAGACGAAATTCGACGATCGGTGAAGAGCTCCTCCTCGATCTGCGGGAACTTACCCATCAGAAAGATGATCCGCTCGACGTGCCGTCGAACCAGAGCTGTGAGGAACACCTGGACTCGACGTCGACGATCGGTGAGCAGCTTGTCGACTTCGATCTCGACCTTTTCGGTGATGTCGGACTCGGGGTTGACTACCCAGTCTGTTAGAGCGGGAGTGAACTTTCCTCGGATCTTTGCCAGGCCGCTAGACATCAGTTGACTCCTCAATGTGCGACAAACTCTCAGCCGACCTGCTTACGAACACCAACACTTTTTTCACCAGATCATACCTCCGAGAGGCTTTGTCAGAGTTGGTTCCCATCTCGGCCGCGACCACCTTGACTGAATCGAGCACCGTCTTTCCCTTGGCTCTTTCCTCCTCCACTCGTTGATACGTCTTTATCGAGTCGTGGGCCTCGCGAACATCCGCGACCTTTGGTATAGACAGCTTACGACCACTGAACACACGCAACAGATTTACGAACTGTTCTTCTCCTAACACAGAATACAACTCCGGTAGGAGTGGGTCCAGGTCCATCCCATCAGAAAGCAGCAATACCAATATGTCGATGGGAGCTAGGTTTTCACCTATCTTCAACAAGCGCATCGCCACTGATGTACCTCTTCCAAGTAATGATACTGGCAATACGAGCCACCACGCCTCCAGCCTCACCACGCCGGCGCCGGAAGTTGAGGTGCTCGTTGATTCGTTGTTGAGCTGAGTTATACACGTCTCGTCGATCCAGATCTCTCTCCATGTCACGTGCGGCTTTGCCATGGTCCGTGAAGAAGTCGCCGAACACCTCATCCTTATCCTTCGGTTCGAACGTCGGATAGTCGTTGAGTCGCTTGTCGATGTGTACCCTCATCACACCCCAGATAGCACGTTGGATCGCCGTCCACACGACTCGAGGAGTACGGCGCCCAGGTTGTGTGCGATCGCGACCGTAACCAGGCCTGCGTTTGTACTTCCCCCGCATGACCCTGATCTCTTCGTAGGTTCGTTCGAACAACAGCAAGTTGATCTCCGAGATGATGTCGTGACGATCCTGGTTGACCATCGGGATCCGGTGAACGTTCAGATGCCGACCGACGAGGGTCTCTACGATCGGTTGAATGTCCAGGATGAACTCATTGCGCGCACCCTCACCACGCTCGAGGCCGGACTCGTAGGCTTTGAGTGCGTTGAGTAGGCACTGGAATAGAGGTGTGTCTTTTACTTCAGCCTCTGTCTTACACACGCCAGAAACACCTCCGGATCCATCTTGAAGAGCCATTCAGTCAGTGACAACCCAACAAACGTCTGTGTCGCACGGAACGTGTACGTCTTCTTTCCCTCATACCGAACAGTCATGCCGGCAGCTATTCGAATCTCCATGTGAGGCATGCGCTTGACATCAGAATAACACGCGATCGACTCGTAATAGATTCCATACGGAACCCAGATGATCTCAGATCTCCGCACAGCCTTTGTGATCAGTACAGGGTCCCGATCCGAACAAGAAGCCTCCTCACTTGCCTTTGCCCAACTGGAAAGAATCGACGTCTTGGGATCCTCCTCACCAGTCCCGAACACAGTGAAGGTATCGAACCGCGCGCGCGATCGGAACTCCCAACAGAGGTTCTCGGTGAGAGGTAAACCCTCGGGGACCTCATGCTTCATGTCACCGAAGTCGAATCGGTTCGTGCTGCGGCCGAGGCGCCGGCGATTCGTTGCTCGGGATCCGGATCCGCTGGTACGCCAGAAGAGGTCCTCTGTCTCGCCACCGCTGAACCAGGAGGAGATCCTCTTGCAGAGCTCTCGCTCATAGGCACTCCCCTTGGCGGCGCCCCCGCCCTTGCGCATCTTGCGCTTCTTCTTCTGTTGCTTCTTCGGCGTCTTGATCTTCATTAGAGGACCACCTCGGAAAACTTCTCTACTGTTTTGAGTACTCGTTCAACGACTCCTGACGATACGATGTACTTCTCGCTGTACCCAGACCACATAGCCGGGAACTGGATGGCTTTTCCTCCAGCCTCGATGAACTGCTCACAGTTCTCTGGTAGGTCGTCAATGATCAGACGTCCGGGCCCGGCGAGGAGTGATTTCTTTGGTGTAATGATGTACTCGTCGAAGCACTCCATTCCAGTGAACCTCTTCAACCATTGGAGTTTTCCGGCGAGACACTGTGGATCCAATGAAGGAGCAGTCAGGAACACAACTCGACCAAACTTACGAAGACCGGTGTAGAGCTCAGCGGCCCACGGAAGAGGCCGCATGTCAGCCCACAAGCCGATGCCATCAACCTTGACCATGCCCCACATCGTCTTTTCTGGGATCCCGGCGGCCTTGTAGACCTGGAACTCTCCGGCCGGCCAGTTGTCCAAGAGATCATCGCGACCGATCGAGTGACAGAAAGCGTGGTGAGCGTCCGACACTACACCGTCCATGTCCAAGAAGATCGTCATTAGTAATTCCTCACTTCCCACACCACAGTCTTCCATCCGAGCGTTCCGTACGGCTTCGTCATGCACGTGAACTCGATCACGTGATCGGGATATTCATTCATGAGATCTTCGATCACCTGGCGGCCGCGATCACACGCGCAGTGCCGCATGATCATCAAGGCCTCGAGACCGGACGCGTGAGATCCAAAGTGACGTAGCGCCGGCCGCATGTGACCAGGGAACTGTGAATAGAACATCATGAGCTCACCGTGCGATCGCGTGATCTCTGCATTCAGAGTCACTGTCTTCGGCTGAATAGGTTCGTTGAAGTAGTAGTCACGATGATCGAACCAGTCGTACCAGGAGCAGTCCAGGAACCACTCGGCGAGATTGACCTCGTACCAACAACGCCCACCAGCTACGCGAGGACGAACGACTACGCTTTCGTCTGCACCTGCTCGAGTGACTTCGTCCATCGTCTGCCACTGCCGAGGAGCGTTTCCGAACCACCCCTCTTGGAGGGCTAGTATGTTGTCAGCCTTGCAGTCGAGTCTCATGGCTCTCCAGAGTTAGTAGGGAGGGCCGCGGGTGCGGCCGCGGCCCTGGCCTACCAGTGGGTTTAGTCGCCAACTTTCCTTTGCCGCGGACCACCTAGAGTTCCCGACTGCAGATCGTTCAACAAACCGATTGCCCGGGGAGCGATTGTATCCGCGTCTTTCCAAGGCGTCGCTATTGCCCTGTTGGTCGCCTCCTAGTCCCCGTGAACACCGAACGGATGTTGCGGTGAAAGTGACTACCGCGAAAACCAGCCGCTTTGAAGTTCTCGAAGACCTCTTTATTCACTGTGTACCAGTAGGTGCCGCCATTCATGAATCTCACTCCCATGACGCCATCTTCCCAGCCCACACTCGCTATGTTGCTACTACCGTGACTTGGTTCGAACTTCATCGTTCTCCCACTTTGTTGGTCGCCGCCGGCGCACCCAACGAATGAGCAACGGGAGCATCGGTATCAAACAGATGTAGACGTTGCCATGCGTACAGTCGAGATTCCAGAAGACCCCGATCCAGCAGTCCCTCGGTTCGATCAGGATCCACGACCCGATCTTCCCGGTCGAGAACAGCTTCAACTTCTTGCTTGTGCTAGGCCCTCTTAGCAACGTCCAACCTCCATCGAATCAGTAGCCGAACGCGTGTACTGCAGAGGCCCAAGTTCCCAAGCTGTTCACATCTCAGCCTCGAGCGTGCCCGTTCGATCTGGTCCTAGAGCTCATAGAGCCTACTGATCCTAGACTGTGTTCGTTCCTTCGACGCCGCGCGAGAGGCGATCGTACGTTCGCTTCTGGAGCCGCATCAACGCATCTTCGCAATGAGTGAGCGCGATCGCATTGTCGCGACATGCGAAGTCACCCGACTGGAATCCACGAAGTCGGTCGATCACGATTGCGAGGAGAACTTCCTGCGTGATGCCGTTGACTCCGTTCTCCTTGATCGGTCCGTTCTGGAAGCTGACCTTTCCCAACGGCGTGTTGAGACCATCATTATCATGAATGCGATACTCATGACACGCGTTTCCCTGACCTGGCTCATCCACAACTACAATCTCGAGGCCTTCATTGAGACCGCCTACTTTATGATCGGTAATCGTTCGCATAACAGTTTCTCCTTCAATGCGCCGGCCGGAGCCAGCTTCCCTTCGAAATTCCGCTTGTAGGCCTCACCGCACGTCATGCAGATCCACAAGTCGCGATACACTTCCTCCATACGACCACCGCACGGCCGGCGGCAACGTCGAGTTCCTGGACGATGTGCTACTTTACTCGTTGGAGTCATGTTTCCTGATCTTCTCGAGGATCCCCGGGACCGCCTCCTTCATCATCGGCGCAAAGAACTCGGCAACGTATGTTCGTTCCTCGAACGTCTTGTTATTGACGCCGGCCAGGAACTCCCTCTCGAACCGCCCATGATCCTTGCCGTAGATGTGATAGGAGTCGGACTGATCACAGTAGCGACCCAAGTGAACCGGCCTCTTCGCGATCGATCCGACACAGAGCGCGATGTAGTTCATGAGATGGATGAAGGCATCAGCGTTCATGAACGCAGCCATGTAGCCATCACGGCTCCGGAAGCTGACGTTCATGTTCAGATACCACTCGCCGTCATCGTCGAACAAGATCCTGCACCAGATATTCCGCAGGCACGGAGGATCGCTCGAGTCCATGTCATGCCACGGTTGCCACGTGACCGCCTGGCACCGACGCGTGTACGGACTCTTGGCCAGCTGCTCGATCATCTTCTGGATCTGATCGATAGGAGGAAACTCCTGGACAGCATAAAGCAACCCAAACGATTTTGATGTGTCTGAAGGAGTCTCAGCAACACCAGGAAGCTTATACTGTCGCAATCGCTCGTGGTACGTGTACTGCCACTTTCTCTTGTCCTCGAGATCGACCCAGTGATCCTTGATCCCGTCGACCACCTCCATGCGATACTCCTGCAGATCCGCGGGACCGCCGGGGAAACATCGATGGAAACGCGGATTCGAGTTTGGCCGCAAGACCGTGAACGTCATCGAACAGTCTTTCGACGGAGGATCGATGAAGTTTCCTTCCTTGTCCTTCCGATCGTACTCAGTCCGGATCTCTCGACCTCCCTGCCACAAGGCAAGGAGAGACTTCTCCCAAGCTTCGGGCAGAGACCTCCCCTTCACGTTCAACACAGGTATGGATCCCGTGTCATCCTCTTCCGGTAGTATGACATCCTCAATTGGTGAAAATGGCTCGTTCAATCCGCCGGACATGCTTCCTCCTTCTTGACCTCAACAGGTTCTGGGACCGCAAATTCGGGCGGAAGCTCAAGCGTATTCCATACCCGCCTCGGGAACTCCCAGTCACGCCGAACCATCGACCAGTCCTCAACGGGCGTGTAGTAACCGACCACGCGCGTGACTCTCTCTACAATATCGTCGCCGCAGGTTGGGCACTCTGTGAAGGACCCCAGATGCGCGTGTCCGCTCTCACATCGACTGAATACAGGATTGAGTGCGAAGTGATCGAGGCCGCAACTGATGGCGAATTCGATCATCTTCTTCATCTGTGCCGACGTCACGGCCGCGCCGATGTTGAGATGGCTGATACCACCCCCGCTGTAGCAGCGATTCAGCTGACCGTCGACCCGGGCCCTCGTGATCAGATCTACATCGACCCACAACGGAATCGACTGGTTGCTGTAGAGCTTGTACGGGCTCTTCGGGAAGAACATCTTGTCGACCTTCGCCAACGTGACCGCGGCACCCTCGGCCGGGATCTGCTCGACGTTGAACGGGACTCCGGTCTCCTCCGTGAACTTCTGGGCCGAGTCATCGATGTACTTCAAGATCTCCTGAGCCTTCTTGATACCCTTCTTGCTCGGCAGTACGTATTCATCACCGAACTGTTCGAGCGCCTCGTACAGTCCGACCACACCGATCGTCGAGAAGAACATCTTCGTGGAGATCCAACCGAGAGGCTTGAAGAATTTCAGATAGCCGGATCCTGCAAGGCTTTCGAGATGTCGACGGTGAGCGATCAACAGGTCCTTAGCGTCTTTGACCGCACGACGAAGCATTGACTTGAATTCGACCGGGCCGCCGGACTCGAGACCTAGACGGGCCAAGTTGATGGTCACGACTCGCGTGGATCCGACATTGAGACCGCCGTTTCCCCACACGTCGGAACGCTGCCGCTCTCGCATCTGCTTCACGTCGGACAGCAGCCGGCAGCAGCTAGCTACCTTTCCGATGCCTTCCGTGATGTAGATGTTGAAGATCCCCTCGACGTTGTACTTGGAGACCATCTCGAGGAACGCTGGATCGAGTACTTTCCCGTCCTCGGTCGTGATGTTGACCGTGCCGATGGGGAACCGATACGGCATACCGGAGATAGGATCCTTCGCGACCATGAACTTCATGAAGATCTCTTGCATCTTCATCACGTACTCGAGATTATCGACCGCTCGAGCACCGTCCGGATACACGTAGGATTCGAATAGACCCTTGAGCTGCGGTCGATCGAAGAGACTGATGTTCGTGAACGGCGACTGAGCCGATACCCGGAACTTGTTGTTGATGACGTGGACGAACTTCTGGAACTGGTTCAGACAGAACTTCTTCCCGTCGTCCGAGTCCAGATCGATGTTCTCCTTGAGACACATCATCGCGAAGTTGACGATCAGGTCACCAAGCGCGACGGCGCCCATGAACTCCTGACTGAGATCCATCGTGTACTCGACTGCCTGGCTCATGAACGAGTCGGCACGCTTCGGCGGCTTCGAATAGAGCTGACCGTAGGGCCGACCCTGGTCGATCAGTGGCATCGTCGAGGCAGCGAAGCAGTACGGCGCAGTCACGCCGGCGCCGGACAGGTCGTGGAAGTAGTAGAAGCCTCTCCAACACCTCGCAATGATCTCAGAGGCCTTCTCGTCGCCGAATTCCTCGGCCAGGTAGGTCCACAGCAAGTGATATCCCGTCAGCTTGCTTCCTCCCTTGGCAATCTCGGCCGAGAAGTTGTTTGGACACTTGCTGTTCCCAACGTTGGCATTCGGGTCGACTGACATGTCACCCGTATGCGCCTCGAAGTACTTCTTGGCCATTGTCGGAATGTCTAGTTGTTCACGTGCAATCCCGAACATCCGCAAGAGCTCTCGTCCCCGCTTGCTCCCACAGTATTCGTTGTACAGATGCGTGAATCCCTCCGCAAAACGCATGATAGGCTGCAATTGAGCTGCCATTCTCCTCCTCCTTCTCTGTGACTAATTTCCAGCTCTTGATGCTAGGTGCTGGTACAGAGGAAGCTCAGCAGGATCAACGAGCTCACCCTTATGAAACACCCTTTGGTTGGTCGACGGCGGATAGATGCCCGGCTTGTCACGCATCCAGATCCCATCGATCACCCAGTCAGTTACCTTCCGGACAGACTCCGGAAGCATTTCGTATGTCTCACCCGTATAGAGCACAGTCCGCAACCCGCGCGACTGCACCCATTCAGCCAGCTCCGCATACGGAACTGGATACATCGACCAATCACCTCCAACGAATACAACACTGTCGACCAGCTTCTCGGCTTCGGTGAAGAATCGTTCGAGCTCGTCCTGTATTAATAGGATAGGACGAACCTCGAATCCGCTTACATCCCACAGATCAGGATTCTGACAGGCAACACATCGACGAGGACAGCCGGCCACGAAGAGAGCGATCGCGATCCCGCACTCGGGATCATCAGTTGTGTTCACTTCAATTCGTGCCAGCGGTACGCCTTCACTCATGCTGCTATCACCTGACTAGAGTCCTCGACCTTCCGAACCGTGAGGAAATCACGGAACAAAGCCTTCATCACGTCGTTGTGAGAGATCACGTAGACAGCTCTCGCACAGAATGACTCAAGCATCTGATAGACGATCTCACAACCGGCTGGATCGAGCGCGGAGAACACCTCGTCCAGGATCAGGATCCCGAACAGACCGTCGTGGATCGTGTACTGCGTCGCGGCCATAGCGTGCAGCGTTAGCATCGACACGACGTCGATACGAACCTTCTCCCCGCCGCTGAGTTGCTCGTAGCTCGACTCACCAGTCCGAGTCGTGATCGTATAGTCGAGTCGATCGCGGACCTCGCCGGACTTGATTGTGGTCGACGGTGAGAGCTTCACACGCATGCCAGTATTGAGTGAGGAGAGAAGAGCGTTCGCCTCGTCAGTAAATCTGGAGCAGAAGCCATCGAGGAGCGCAGCCGGAATTCCTTCTCGACCGAACCCCTTGATCCAGAAAGCCCAGGCCGTAAGTTGCTTCTCGAGCTTACTGATTTCAGCTTCGATATCAGCTTGGTCCTTTATGAACGTCGCCATGCTGCTCTTCGATGACTCGAGTTGTGCGTCGTAAGGACATACTTCCTTTTCGATCTCCTCTGCCCTCGTCTGAGCACTAGCCACCTGCTGCTCGAGAGACTTCACCTTCTGCTGATACGTCCCGACAGCACTCTCTCGACGACGGGCTACTTCGGCTTCGAACCGCTTCCGCTCGGCCGTGTGTCTGCTCATTACCTCGTGCTCTTGGCGCCCAATCGCCTCCTCCTGATCTTTGTCCAAAACCAAGAGAGACTTTTGCGCTGTGTTCAGCTTGTCCTCGGCCGTAGACACATCCTTGATGAACGACTCGATCGCTACCAGCTTCTTGCGCTCCTTAGGGAGCGTAGCGTTCATCGATGCGACACTTTCGTTCACGCCGGCCCAGACCTCGTTCAAGGAACTGACCTCGAGGCTCTTCATCTTGATATTGCTCATGACCAAACTGAGCTCTTCCCCGAGATGTACTAGGTACTCTGACTTCGTGTCCTCCGTGACCTTGGATCCGCACGTTGAACAACGAGCACCTGTTTCGATACCCTCGGCGCCGGAAAGGACGCGCTGCTTCTTGTCCCGATCCGCGCTCAGTGTCTTCGCCGATTGACGCGCGGCCGCGAGAGCAGCTAGTTTGTCCTGTTGATCCTTCTGAAGCTCCTCGAGCTCCCCTTCGAGTGTGGTGACCTTGTCGGCCTGATCCTTTGCAGCAGGTAGAGTAGCAACGGTCTTCTTGGCGGAGTCCAGTTGATTGGAATATGTGTCGATCTGATTCTTGATCAACTCGCGACGCGACCCGAACTGCTCCTCTATACCAGCCACATAGTTCTCTAGCTCGACTTCGTGCCGGGCATCTATGTTCGCCCACTCCTCCTTCACGGACTTATCGAAATCAGCTAGGCCTCCTTCGACCTCTTTCTTGGCCGTCTCTAATTGCTCGAGAAGATCGTCAACCAAGACCAACGCTTCACCGTGACGCACGCCACGCTGCGAGTTCCAATCGCTGATCTGTGTTTTGAAGCTCCTGACCTGACGAGCTATGATGCTAGCGCCGGCGAGAATGCGCTCGATGTCGGCTCGGTGTATCTGAAGCTCAGTGCTGACCTTCTCGTGACGTGCCTTGACCTCTTTCAGCGCCGCGATGTACCACTCGAGGCCGATCAGACACGAGAGCATCTGTTTCATGTCCGCGTCGCCCATCTGAGAGAAGAATTGAGCAGCCTCTTGCCCGAAATACACCATCTGCCGGAAAAACTCGTAGGTGACGCCCAGGAGCTCTACGATATCCTTCTGAGTGTCCTTCGTTCGTCCAGTGTATGGCTTTCCAGCGAGTTCAATCGTGAGTTTGCCACCCTTTTCGGTCTGTGTGCGCGTTACGATCAGCTCACCGCGCGTTTCGCTCCGAAATACCAGAGTGCCATAGCACTTCTTGCCACGTTTTCGGTTCCGACGCATGACCGCGGCCGCCTTTATACCTTTCGCCGTCTTGCCATAGAGAATCCAACTGATTCCCTCGAAGAGTGTCGACTTGCCGGCACCATTCGAGTTGCCGTCCGCGTCTTTGACTTCCCCATCCTCGAGACACTCGCCCAGGATCATGTGCAGACCGTTGCCGATCGTGATGTTCACCTTCTCGAATGGCCCGAACTCGGAGAGCTCCATCGTGTCGAGCACGAAGTCACTTGGAACGATGGGTGTGATACGGATCTCGTTGGTGATCTCGGATACGAACTCGAGATACTCCTCGCCACCCTTCTGCTTCGCGTAGTCGCTGATCGCCTCGGCTGCTTCCGGAAGCTTGAGTCGCTCCAGCTGCTTGTCCTTGCGCGTGTCTATACGATAGAAGTTACCGTCATCAGTCACCTCGTCCTCTTTGACGACCGTGACGAACTTCCTCGACTTCGTCTCTACCTTCTCGAGAACACCATCGGCCCAGACCCAGAAGTAGCGATCTGACTCGTCACCGAAGTTGAGATGCATCGGCGCACCAGGAATCAGGAAGCCAGGCCGCAGATTCTGAGGCTTGTGAATGTCACCACACACGATCAGACCGAACTTCGACAAGGTCTCAGCGTCAAACTGGAGACCCTCAGGGAACCGGAAGCCAGCATCGTTCGACGCACCGGCAACCATCTGATGCAACAACAGGATGTTGGCTGGTTCCGCGTCTCGAAGCGCACTCATTAAGGAGTCAACGTGCTGGTGATGGAAGCCGGCGATCGTGAGACCTTCCCCGAGATCCGCATGAGTCGATGGTGTTCCGAGTACCTTGACTCCGGAGATCCTGTTGTAGTCGAGGAACGGAATATCCATCTGATCACCGGTGTAGTAGATGTTGCGGAAGTCATGGTTGCCGGCAATCAAATAGACGTTGGCGATCTGCCCAAGAGCAGTCAGCTTGTGAGAAAGCCCGTTGTAAGCTTCGGCGAACGGTGGAGACGTCTCGAACAGGTCACCGGCGATCGCAACGAAGTCAAGATCGTTATCGTTGACGACGTCGATCATCTGATCGAGGACGTTCAGACCATCCTTGAGACGTGAGTTCATTCCATCAACAGTCGTGGCCAACGCACGGTGCGGATGTATGTGCAAATCGGCCGTCAGCAAACCACGCATAGTATCCCCTATTCATCAGACTCAGTGGGGTTCTCTTCCTCAATTGGTGCCGGACTCGAGTTCGCAGCGCCGGAAATTACGAACTTCTCCTGCGCCTCCAGAAACTCGAGACCAGTCTTCATGAAGTTGGGTTCCGAATCAAAATTGACCCGTGTAAACTCGACCTCCATGTCCGAAGAGAAGCAGTACAGATGGGCTTTGCCCTTCGTCTTCTGCTTCCCAGTGCCATCAACAGCCTTGAGAAGAATACCTTGATCCAACAGCAAATCGAACACACCGTGCTCACGAATCAGACCGCGCTTGTCGAACAGAATCTGCATCAATGCTCTACGAAACGGCGACACCAACTTACTCTTCTTGTTGACGGCCATACTGTTGGTGCCAATGACCCGATGCTCGATAGTCGGATGCTTGACCTTGCCACGTTCCTGCAGATCAAGTCGAGTCGCGGCCAGGAACTTCGCCCCACGACCACCGGTGCTGTCCTCCTGATGAAAGAAATCACCGAACTTGGTGGTCTTGTGCATCGTGATTACCCACACTAGCAACGGGTCCTTCTGCAAGTACGGTCGAACCTGTCGCATACCAGAGTGGATCAGCTTGGCTCGTTGACCAGCGTCTTCCTTGCTGAAACCCTCATCACGTTCCCGGTTGCTCATCATCATGGATAGCGAGTCAGCGGCGATGAAGATCGGCATCTTGTCGCCATACCTATTACGAATAGTCTCGTACAGGTGGATTGACCGCTCGAAGTGTTCCGGAATAGTCTCGCTATAGAGTAGGAAGCGATGATCGACGTTGATGTCAAACCAATTATCGTAGTACTCCTGATATGACCGCTCGGAGTCGTCAAGGATGTTGAAACCACCACATTGACTGACACCTGCCATCGTCTTGTAGATGACGATGGACTTCCCGGTGGACGGGTCACCGAATACTTCAGTGAACCGTCCACCAGGCATACCGCCAGTCAGAGGCCTACCACAGATGATGAAGTTGATCCCGTAACTACCTGTGTCGGCGAAGTAGACAGGAAAAGGTTCAGCCTTACCCGTGACAACGTCGAAGCCATACTTCTTGTTGACCGATTCGATGATCTCCTGGTTATGTTTTACGCTTGGCTTCTGGCCCTTCTTCGAGCCGCGTTGAGGAATAGGCTTCCGCTTCTTCTTTGCCTTCTTCGCCATGAGATTCAGCCTCCGCAGAATGCGTTGACGCACGCCGGCTTGTCAGCACAGGCTTCGCACTTCGGTGTACCGGGCTCGTAGGTCTCACCGAAACATGGCTGCTTGCCACCGGCCGGAGGAGGCGTCTTGTCCTTTGGTGTGTCTTGCGCTGGCGGAGGTCCTTCGTCAGCCGGGGTGCGATCCTCGTTGGTGGGTGTGTCACCTTGAGCGGCCTTGGTGTTGGCGTTGTCCGGAGCCTTGGTCTCGGTCCTCTGAGTACCGGAACCGGAACCTGTCGATTCCTCACCGAGTACCTCAGCGACGACGGTCGCTTCGATCTCCTTGGCGATCGCCTGCATCTCATCGATCGTGATCGGCTTGAGAAGCTCGTCCTTCAGCTTCTCGAGCTCGGCGCCCCACTTGGGCGGCAACAGATCTTTGATCGAGCTTGGAGAGCCTTCGGCGTTGACCGTGTACTGGTTGTAGCCGCTCTGATGCTTCGCCGCAGCCACCATGTTGATGATGAACGTGCGGCCCGTCGCCGGATTGAGAATGTCGCCGTAGCTGCGATCGCCAGCGACCTGGTGAATCGGCTCACGAACCTTCGGGCCGAGGCGGCGCTGCTGAATGCCTTTGTCAGGATGGTCGACGTCGAAGAGGTTGAACCAGTACTGAGGCTTCGCGACGATCGACTTGTAGACCTTCTCGATGTTCTTGTTTCCCTCCATGCGATCCTTGACCTTCTTGGCGAGGGTGCAGAGGGGACAACGCTGCCGGATCGCATCGTCGCGCAAGCAGAGCTGCGGCGGCGAACCTTCTGGGCCGGCGTTGTAGTGGACCCACTGCAAGTAGTCGATCCGGTCGATGTCCTTCTCGAACCAGTCCTTGTTCGGTGGCAGGACCCGAATGTGGTTGTCACCATCTTCGAATCCCATACCGGAGCCCTTCTTCGACTCCTCCCGTTCCTCCCTGTCCTTCATTGCTGCTTGATTCAACGGCATGAGTCACGTCCTTTCACTGTTCCACGGTTTCGTAGTTTCACTGTCTCGGAGTTACACAAGTTTCGGTCTCAGGTGCGTAGCTCGACGCGCGTGTCGTACCCGATCTGGATCAACATGTCGCGCCGATGCTGGAACGCCTCCTTGAGCGCACGAAGCACGGCTTCTTGTCCTCTTGCGTCTACCAACTTGTCAACGGCGTCGGTCACCTCCTTTTGCCGGGGAAGCTCAGACTTGATGAAGGCCTCACTCGGGTCCTTGGGCTTCCCCTTGGAATCGGTCCCGACAGGCGTTGCCCTGAGACGGGCGGATGCTTGGCTTTCCGCGATCGCTACGTTCATGCTGGCACGCTCGACTGCCATTTGAGCCGCCGCGTAGGCCGCCGCGTAGAATGCGTACTTGCCAGGTTGCTCCTTGAACTCGTTGAACAGGTTCTCGCGAACCACATCGAGCTCACTGTCCACGTCTACGTCGTACTCGATACCTTCATAGACAAACCTCGCTTTCGTCTTCCCTCTCCTCGTCTGTACCATCACAACCTCCTCATTTGGCTTTCATACAGCCATTCCATCTCTATGTTACCGATTCGAGGCTCTTCTTTTGAAAGGAATCTGACTAGAAATCCACATTCGGCTCTAGACCCTTTGTAGCGCCCCATGCGTTGCCTTTTTCTAGGTCGATTCGCATGGGAACCTTCAGCCACGGGAAGGACCAGGATTCGACGTAGTTGTGGACGAATCGAGCTACGGCCGGAATCTCTTCTTCGGGCCCGTCGCAGAGAAGCGAGTCGTGGACCGACAAGGTCAGACGCATCTGGAAGTCATTCTCACGTAGAAACATCTGTGTTGCAATCACGAGCATGAGCATGAGGTCTGAGGTGAGCGACTGCACCTTCATGTTGATGCACTGACGCTCCGCGTGCGACCGACCAGCTTCGTCCATCTTGTACAGATTCGGGATCCGACGCCGGCGCCCAAACTCGGTTTCCACAAACAGCTGATCGTAGAGCTCCTTAAGAACTTTCTGATACCACGGGGGTAGTCCTTTATACATGTCAAAGTAGAGTTCACGCAGATCCTCACACTGCCTGAGTGTGAAACGAACGTTGTACTTGCTGCGCGCGTAGTCCATGAGACCCGGAGGACCTTGACCGAAGAGAAGACCGAAGTTAACGGGCTTCGCATTCTGTCGACCCTCTTTGTGCTCAGCTATCTCCTTGATCTTCATCTCTTCGGGTTCGATGCCAAGCATCTTCGCGCCCATGAATAGGTGAACGTCGATGCCACGCTTGAAGAGATCGATCAGCACAGGATCCTCTGATAGAGATCCCGCTACCCGCATCTCGGCCGTCGCAAGGTCACCGTATAGGAATGACCAACCAGGAGTGCATTGAACGATCTTCCTGATTCGCTCATCTCTCGGAATCTGATGCATGCCCGGCTTCTCGGCCGACATGCGTCCTGTCCGAGTCGACATCATGAGGAACGTACAGTGGATACGATCGTTGTGATCGCAATATCCGGGGAATGGTTTTAGGTAGGTGTTGACCAGCTTCGCTAGCTTCCGAACATCACGCACCTTGCTAGCCAGCTTGCATCCGTAGTCCTCATCGAGCAACTTCAGTACGCGACTGTCGATCTTAGGTACACCTGTCTTTTCAGTGGTCTCGAGTATCGGCAACTTGCGTCTCTCGAAGAGCTCGAAAGCCAGGTCCTCTTTCTTCTCGATCGTGCGGCCGCGCGGCATGTCCTTGTTCGCGTCTTTGATCTTGTCATTCAGCTCTTTAGTCAGCTGGTCACGAAGCTCACGTAGATACTTCAAGTTGATACGCACACCGACACGTTCGGCCTCGAGAAGTTCAAGTGAGCCGGGAATTGCTAGATTGTCGTGAACCCACCAGAGGCCTGGAGACATCTTCTTGCGCAGGATAGGGAACAACCGGAGTGTGTTGTCAGCATCCTCACAGTTGTACCTCGCTATCCGCTCGATCGGGATGTAATGAGTCGGGTCCACCATGTCGAGGTAGCCATCCAGGTACCAGGCCGACAACTGCTTGAGTCCATACGATCGCAGATTCTCGTCACCTAGATATGCTACAGCCATCGTGTCGATTATCTTGCCGTTGATAGTGAAGCCGCCCCACTCCAACCACGGTACGTCGTGCTTCGCATGGTGAAATACGTTAGCGGACTTCGATGCGAGGACCTCAGCTACGACCTCACGACACACCCTCTTGAAGTGTTCGTCCTCGACGTCCTTGTGATCGAACGGAAAGCAGACCGCGTGCTTCTCCTTCCAGCTGAATGCGATCGTGAGTAGTTTCGGATTGGCTTCCCAGAAGTGAAGTGGGAAGTTCTCAATGTCGATCGACAACATCGGTTGCTCGAGCAGGAACTTGCCCCAGTCACGCGCCTCCTTCTCGGTCTTGACAAGATCATAGTGGCGATCAGAGTAGAGGGAACCCTCACAGTACCGACGCGCCTTGTCGAGATCTCGAACGAACTGGCGGTTCACATCTTTGTAGGTCGCAGGATCCTCAGTCTGGACCCTGTTGAGATAGCTCGGGTGCCAGGTCGGTAGGAACGAGAAGCGGCCACTACTGACGAAGTTGGACCGACACTTACCCCAGTCCTTCTTGCTGAAGTGGAAACCGAAAGCCGATGACCCCATCAGCACCACCAGCTTCGGATTGATCGCTAGGAGCTCACGATTGAGATAGCGTTTCGCACACCGATCGACAGTCTTGTTGTCCGGCGTACCGTTGGGGAGACATTTCACTACGTTGAGGTAGGAGCACGAATCCGGAGAAATGCCGACGTCTTGAAGTGTCTTTCGTAAACGTTGTCCTGCAATGCCGACGAAGCCTTTGCGTTCCCTAACATCGGTGTACCCCGGCGCCTCTCCGACGATTGCTATGTCGCAGTTCGGGACGAGCGTAGAAGGAACAAATGATTTGCGGTCTAGCTCACAGTTCGGGCATGATCCCCTACGAGCCGCAGCCGCACCAGTCACCAGTTGGTCGAGTGTCATACGTCTTGCATCCACCATTTCATGTCATTCCCGAAACCGCCCTGGAGTTCCTTTGTCATGTTCTTCATGGTCTCCAATTGCTTCTCGGTTTCCGGATCCGATTCCCTACCTGCCGCACACTTCCACGCACAACCGCATGCAGCATCAGCGACGTCCTTCGAGTTGTGAACGAATATACCAGCACTCAAGGCGAAGTTGTGCCACTGATCCACCTCTAAGTCATAGACAGGAACAGGCTCTTTTAACACAACCGAAATCACATACCTCACTCGATGATTTTCACCTCGACTCGCTGCGAACTCCTCCCATGACTTGAAACCGTTATCCTTAAGAACCCGCATCACAACGTTGCGACCACAACCAAGGAACTTGGACGCCATATTCGAGTTGACTACCGCGTAGTCACCCGCGGCTAGATGAAGAGAATCGATACCAATATCACTTCTGAAGCCCGACCGTTTCTCAGCCGCAGCTCGAAGAGTCTCTTTGGTTCGGGAAGCACACATTCTCTTCATGGCCTCCGAGTGCTTTCGACGGCCCTCCTCACTTAGATTGAATCGCTGTAGACCAGCAGCTACTTTACGACTGTATTCCGAATCCTCTGAATGTCTCTTGGTGGCATGATCACGAGCGTGTGATTCAGATTTTGATCGAGACAAGTTACCAGGTCGATTGTCAGTTTTGTTTTCGTTCCCGTGATGAACCAACCAACCCCTCTGAATAGGACCGTTCATGTATGACTCCACCATGTGGTGAGTCAGGGTCTTCGTACCAGACATATCAGATAGATTTTCATAACCACCATTGACCGGCCATGTTCTCTTCAGATGCCTTAGCCGATCTATACCAGGTCTAAGATGCTGGGCTTCTTTGTAGGTTCCATCCCTGAGCATCCAGAGATGTTCAGGTGTGCAACGGACAACTGCCCCAGTGTCTAGAACTACATCGACTAACTCGGTTACCCTTTTGGTCAGACGGCCTCTAGCTACACCTGGAACAGTGACACCGTCCTCCCTGGAGCTGTAGACCCATACTTCTTTTCCCACTAGCTCCTCGATGGTAGGACACGTTCCATCCAACAACGGTATACGAACATCGGCAGTAAAACACCCGCTGTACGGGTGATCAACTTTCTTCTTGATCCTGTTGTGCTCGAGCTCTTCTGCCTCCTTCATGAATATAGGATGACCCGAATGTTGCACACGTTCTTCATAGAACATGTTTCGGAACGCGACGTACTGATCGTGTGTCTTGTCAAGAGACAGGACCTCGGCCTCGACTCCGGCTCGATGCAACAACTGGATCGTGTCGACCGACTGCCAACCGTCCGTTGTCACCATCACCAATTTCACGCCCTTGTTGATCAACCACAGAACGAACCGGCGGATCTTCCAGAATGGGATCTCCGAACCAGCCATGTTGACCACTTGAAGCATGAAATCGAATTTCACAATGTCATCAGACATACGAGTGGTAGTGCCGTCCTTTTCGACTCGATCTATCACCTTTTTGGACGGGGAATGGCACATTGCGATCCCAGCCGCGTCCCCATTCTTCGCGAGGTCAATATGAAGACACCGTTCGTGAAGAGTCAGCATTCTATCGAGAGCCTTCAAGTTGAAGAAGTCCTCGATGCCTATTTCATCGTCTTCACTGAGCTCGATCGTGTCCTTTGAGAAGGGATGTTCCAAAGTATCATCCACACCACGCACCAAATACTCAGAACGCGGGATCAGCTTCGATCGACGCGTCCTGGTCGACGATATGCCGGCGATATCTCGGATTGCGCCGTCAACATCGAAGTCGAAGGCTGGTTTGTGCTCCACCGGAACGTCAATGAGGTCGAAATTCTTCGATTCGTAGACCTCCTCGTCCTCATCAGGTTCGAGCACCTTAGACTCGCGAAATCGGTCGCCGATTGCTACTACGAACGTCTTACCACAGTAGTTATCCTTCGGTTTGATCTCCCAAAGCGGATCATCGAAGATCAGAACACCCGGTTGGTCCTTCACTCGGTTCACATACTGTTCGAGGAAGGCAGCTTCGTCTTGTTTGGAGCTGGCAAGGAACAGTTTGCCCGGATTATAGCCACCTTGCATGAACCGGGACTCGATTCGGCGCTTCACTGCCTGATAGACGTTGAGCGCGCGCATGTGTTTGAATTCAGAGTCGCCTACGGCAACTAAATCACGCTCTCTCTCCTTCGGGTCCACCACTTCCGAGATCTCGTCGAGCGCGCCGCCGAGGATGTTGCGACCCGTGATGCCTTGACCAGCCATTTTCGGGGCGCCGAGCGACCACTCGACATTGTGCTGCGGAAAGTTAAGAACCTTGTAGCGATGTCCTGAGATCGTACCTCGCTCAGTGAACCATGGTGAGGCCAACAGGAGCTCACAGAAGCCTCGAAACAGACCAACACTCGATAGGTCCTTTGACAGCGAAAAGAAGAGGATAGAGATGGGCTGCGCGCGAACTAGGTTGTAGTACGCGAACGGATCTTTCAGACACAGAATGTCCGAATGAACTATGTAGGCCAAAGCAACGTCCAGGAACAACGACTTCCCGGATCCGATAGGACCTGTCGCAATGATCTCGTGAATCGACTCAGACTCGAACACCATCTTCAGCTTCTCGCGCCAGTACGGGTAGATCTTCGACCTATGCTTCTCGAAGTCCCACAGCGGCCGTCCGAGGTATCGCTCATCATCTAAGAATCGTTCGATGGATACAGGTTGCTCTAGGTAGTCAGGCTCAAGGAACGTACGAAGTTTGCTACGATCGCCATCTTTAAGCGCGCGCATGATCTGACCAAGCGCGTGCGCTTCATCAGGCTCGAGCTTTTCGATTTCGTTTTGTAGCTCTTTGCTTAGGTCGCCCACGACTGACTCGCTTCCGCAGTTCGCCGAAGATGTCAGTTCGATTCACAGCCTTCGTGCCGCGAAACCGCTGACCAGTATATGGCACAGGTTTGTCGAATACAACGATCGACCCTCGTAGTGTCCAATTCATACCCAGCTGATCCGAGATCGTCTCTACTTCTTGTACGACGTCCAGTTTGTCCGCGATCAGGTAGTGAGCGCCGATCTGTCGGTAGCCGCATCCGCGCGCAACCTCCTGCAGGCCCATGCTCACAACCGCGGTGATTTCGACTGCCCGTCGCCGCTTGGGGGGTTGTCTCTCCTGATACTCACGCGCAGCCGATGATCGATCGAACAGAAGCTCCACTCGATCTATTCGACAAAACCCGAATATGACACCTTCAGCTACTCGACCGAGGCCGGAGCATGTTACGCATTTCGGTTGTCCACGAATTCGGCGCCAGGTCTTCTTTCGACGAGTTTGCTTTGCTGTTTTCTTGTTCAGTTGCTGGAACGCACGCTTGCTCTTCACCACGAGCTCGTTATTGCTCGGATCCCGAAGCGTCTTACTCGCACCACCTTTGACATACAAACAGACGCGAAGATGGCCGTCCTTGGTGCCTGTTCCCCGACACACCTTGCAGTCAGATCGTCGGCTATCGTCATGAGTGAGGAAGAGAAACGAACGACCCAGCTTGATATTCACGGGGGGATACGCGATCCGCTTTGAGACACCCACCCGCTCGGCCTCTTCGACGAAGTCCTCAATCCTGGGGTAGTAACTGGAACCTACCCACATCATCAGGTCGGTGGCTTCTCTAGGCTTCCGGATCACTGCTTACTCCGAGACGCACAGCAACGCTTCACCTTCTTACCGGACCCGCAAGGACACTGATCGTTTCGACCATGAGCCTTCCGCCGGCCGGCAATCCGAGTTCCGGCCGGGCCTGGCCTGGTGTTCCTCACGTCCTCGAGTTTCGGTTTTGGTGCTGTGTTCGGAGATGGTTTGAAGATGGACTTAGTTAGAGTGATACCGGGAGGGAGAGCTTTAAGGAGAGTGATCTCGGCATCGTCCCAGTTGAGAGCTTCAAGCGAGTGCTCGTCACCATCACTGTCGATGAAGTGATACATGCCCGGTTGATTCACGGTGCATCCTTTGGAATGATCTTGAGAAGGTGATCACGGATCTGGATGTCAATGTCTGGTTGGAGTTCTCGTATCAACTCGATCAGCCGTGACAATTCCTTTGAAGATGAGATGACCTCTCCGACTGAGTTCGAGAGAGGAGCCATAGACCCCACTATCAGAGTCGACAGTAGCTTCGTTGCCTCTTCAACCTTCGACGCTACCCCTATGAACTTCTGGACCTCCTCGGGATACTCATCCTTCTGATGACTGTACCGCAAACACTCACCGGGTGGATCACCACGCTCGAGCTTCTGACGAAGCCTGCGAGACCATGTTGCGGGGGTGTAATAGAGATTGCTCTTGACGCCTTTCTTGGCGCCCTTCTTCTGTTTCATCTATCCCTCCTGTACCACCCCTATATTACCGATCTTCCGACTTACTTCTAAGACTTTTTTGACTTTTTAGACTAATGAATCTCTTTTGAGTAAAGGATCGTATGGCTGGTAAGCGCGCACCACCGCTCGATCAGCCGGCCTCGGTCCCACAAACGATACACGATCGTCGGAGTCGAAAGCATATTCCAGACCTGTGCCGCGGCCGAAACGAGAACGTCATTCAGCTGTTTGTCAGGCACTCGATGATTGGTCTGATGTATGTACAGGTAGTTCATGGCAACCTCACAAAAGAAGGTGGGGCCAGGAACACCCTGGCCCCACAAAGAGGAGAATCCTTGCCAACTTGGAGGAGAAAGAAGGATTCAATGCCGACATAACCATACCCCTCCGCTATGAATCTAGCAAGTCTTCAGCGAGATTTATTGAACTTCTTACAGGTCAGACTTTGGCCATAGCAAGGCCCTCAAGACGCACGTTCTCGGGCTCGTACGCCCACTCGATCTTCGCTTCCTGCCTCGAGTACTTCTTCACCGGGCTGTTGAACCGAATGACCACCGTCTCGGATCCGAACTCGGTGATCTTCACCTGGACGATAGTACCAGGGAGACCTCGAAGGAGACCGTAGGTCGGTGTGACCAGGTCACCAGACCGAAAGAGTTCCAGCAACATGTACGACTTGTCGGGAAGCTCACCTGTCATGATTCACCTCCTAAAAATGTGTGGGTGGGTGTGGTACGCGGTGACACCCCGAACCCGAATTCCCACCCAAGACACCGTTGGTCCCGTTTCGAACGGGCGTCGGTAGGGTTCTACTATGTACGACTTCGGATCGCGATCAGCCGATCCTGCGCTCTAACACCGCGCTTCTTCGCCTTGTTCTGTCGGAGCCCGGCCAGTTCGTACGAGGCCTCGAAGAGATCATTGATGTCACCTACCGTCAAGAGACCGTCCGTTGTCTGTTGATCGGCCAGGAGCATCGCGACCTCTCTCGCGATGATTGCTTCCTTCATCGCTTTGCCCATCCAGCTCCACGCCTTGCCAACTCGCTCGTGCGCGCTCTGGACAACTCCTTCTGCCTGCAGTTTCGTGAACCAAGCCATATGTCGCCTCCTCCACAGACAGTCTTCAATATTATTGGGAAAATGTCAACAGAGATTTTTAAGAATCTTGAGATCGTACACTAATTACCTTCACTACAAACGACTGCAGCTGGTCGACCGAGTACGGTGCCACGAGGTAGGTATTGTCCTTGCGTTGGAACACTACTCGAACGTAGTCGAGCGCCTTTCGACACGAGATCGTCTTCCGAGGTGTCGACATACCGAACCACAACTTCGCCTGATCGTCAGTTAGCTGAATACCGACAGGGATTGTGTCAACCACGACGGCTTCCGAATGCTTATGACTCGGACCCTCAAACAGGATAACGTTGTCACCCTTGACGAGGTCCTTAGGCGCTACGAGCTCCGGGACGTATGAGATGATCTTCGGTTTTGGTGCTACGACCACAGGTGCCGCAATCAAAGAAGCGGGTTCAGCCGGCGCCGGTAGCTTCCTATCCTTCCGGATCTGAATCACTTGCTCGAGCTGACGAGATGAGCGACCCAGGTTGCTGAGTATACAGCTCATGATCTTATCAAAGTCATCGTATGTCTTGGCCCGGTGTGTGTATGGAACAAGTAAGTAACCAGCCATGGTCTCATATAGCGTTCGATTGACCAGACGTACCTCGACCGGGAAGTCGCCATCCTCGTCGCGTTCGAACAGCTCCTCGAGGACCTCTTCGACCCGCTTGTAGAGCTCCGATAACTTCTCGGTCGTTACCTTGTCCGGATCCCACGCACTAGTCTTTCCCATCACTCGTCCCTTACCCGCGGCCGCTGGCGCCACGACTTCATCATGTCATCGATTCTCTGCAACATCAGCATCGCCATGTTCACATCACCACGCGCCATGACTTGTCTGACATGCGTGAGTGATTCAGAAAGCTCATGCATTAGCATCAGGTGATACTTATACGTTGTAAGTAGCATGAAACAACCACCAACAACAAAGCCAACGGACCCGATTACCAGATTGCCCCACATGCTATAGGTCTTCGTTGTTGCGCACGCACGCGGCAGCGTACAACACGTTAGTGGCCAGCCGGCGCAACGCTATGTACAGTTCTTTACCGATTCGTTCAGTCTCTCGTTTCTCTGATGCTTGATCGACCTGTCGCATGAAGTCGGAGCTCGACATCACGACAATCCCGACTGCCTCCTCGACCGATCTGATGAACGGTAGGAAGTTAGCCGAGACCAGGATCGGATCCTCGAGGTCCCGAATTTCCTCCCGCACCTCTACCCTCGTCAACTTCCTCTGATCCTGACACATTTCCGCCACCTTTCAGTTTGTCCAACGTACGACATGCGCTATCGACAGCTTTGAAGATCACAAGTCTCGGTAGACCGGTAGCAACCTCAAGCCACTGAATGAACACACCGGCCAGTATCATAGCTCGATACCGACCGTCTTCCCCAGAGACGTTCCCGAGCAGGATGTTCGCGAAGTCATTCGCCCGGCCGTCAAATATCTGGCCTTCGGTTGTCTTCGGACTCGAGCAACTAACAACGACAAACGACTTGTCCTTCTCAATTGCATCCTTGAGAAACAGAGCCGCTTCAGAGTTGATGTCACCCTCCGGAACGTTATTGGTGAACATCTGACCACGGATGTCATCGGGCATTCGACTTCTCCTTCGGAACGTGACCGTCAGCACATAGTTTGCAGGCCCAACCGTCTGGTGGATCCCTATGCTTTCGCCGGGACACATCAATGTAGTGACCGCATGACAAATGAAGCCGCCATAGTTCAACATCATACGAGCGACCGTGAGAATCTCGCTTGGGAACCTCTAGAGTCTCATGATCAATGGTTCTTCGATACGGTCGTGCTGGACGTGCCATTCAAAACACCCTTACTCGCAAGGTACACCTACGAACTCGAGGACCTCACGCATACCGAGCTTGGTCATACAGTATAACCACAGCTTCGGATGCGTCTTCTTCATCAGTTGGAACCTGTTCGGTTCCTTCTCCATGTGTGCTCCGAAGGCACAGAAGGAACAACCCGTCCGCGCGTAACCCATGTCGTAGATCTTCGAGTAGGGTAGATTCTTCTCATGAATGTACTGCCAGACATCAGCTTCCAACCACACTGATATCGGTTTGGACTGAGGTTCGTTGGCGTCATACATGTTGCACCCGGCCCGAAGGTACTGGCCCTTACGCTGCTGGGAGTCTGCTGCCATCGTTCCATTGATGGACTTCCTGCCGGTCTCCCGGATGTATCGCTTGAACGGTTCCTTCTTCATGATGTCGCAGCAGAAGTGGCTGATCTTGAACGGCGCGTCGACCAGCTTCAGCCACTTCTTCGACAGCTTCATGGTCGGGCAGAAGACACCCTTCCTATTGAACCCGGTCAACCTCAGGTTCTTTGTGGCATCGTTGACTCCATCTGGACGCTGAAGATCCCACACGAACTTGGCGACCTTCTTGGAGACTACTGGGAAACCGTGTTCCTCGATGACCTTCTTGAAGTTCATTCGAGGCTTCATCCATACGACATTGGCAACTGACTTCACAAACTCACGAATCTCGGGAAACTCGAGCCCTGTGTCACAGAAGACCGCCGGCACATTCGGATAGATGGATCGAACCAAATCCAGAAGTACCGTGGAATCCTTACCACCGGAGAAGGAGACGTAGACCTGTCCGTGCCAATGCTCGTACCACTGTCGAATCCTAAGCTCAGCCAACCGAATCTTGGATTCCAACGGAAGTGACTGACGCTGGATCAAAGCCCACACCGGAATCATCTCGGCAGGTGGTGCCTTTTCCTTGCTCTTCTTTGAAGGGACCAGTTTCAACTATTCAAAACCTCCTAGCCGACTCCGGGGTACTTTCACTCACATGGACATGAACCGGAGTCAGCCGGACCCACACACACGTGCGGGTAGTCTTTTGGATTCACACTTTCCGGGCTCGAGACAACAGGTAACATCCCGTTATGTTCTCGAACCACCCCACGGCCGTATGCCCACCTAGAATCGTTGCTTCATGTCTCACAGTGGTATGAAACTGTTCACCTAGATCTTTGGTGACGATCACCGGCGTACCGACCGGGCATTCGACGTTGAACGCGTCGATCTCAGCTTGTAGCTTCGCCAGCTTCTTCATCTTCAACCCTTCTGCGAATTCGAGCTCCGGTGTTGTCCTTGAAATCGAGGGATTCCTTCGGTGTTGCTCCCGGAACCACAATCGGTTCCTTCATCTGCTCCATCTGTTCCTTCTCCTCGATCTTGAGGAGCACGTCCTCCATCTCCTTGTTGTGAGCTTCAAGCTGCTCCGCGTGTTCCTTCAGCCGATCGTAGTTCGACTTGAGGTCAGCAACATCTTCGACTACGCCGCGCCGAGGACCTTCGACAGCTCCGACCGCAGCCTCGTGCATTTGAGCAACGAGCCCACAAGCACGCTCGTACTCATCACGAAGCTGCTTGATCAGGACCCCGTGGTCCTCATGGAGCTTCTTGACACACTCTTTGTGAACGAGCGAGGCTTTGTTCGCGGATCGAAGAGCCTCGGCCAGTTGGTTTTTCACGTCCGATACCTCGGCGATCGCCACACCCTTCTTGTAAGTCAGCTCTCCTATGCGACCCTTGTAGGAAGCAGCCATCTTCATGGCGTCGTCTTGGATCTTCGACTTCTCCTTCTCCACACGATCTAGAGAATCCTTGTAGACCGTGATCTCACCTTTGAGCTCACCCATCTGCTCGGCCATGGACTTCTGCGGCTTCTTCTTCTCTTCCTTCGGCATCACCCCTCCAATTCAGAGCTCAATGAGATCTCTGGTTTACCTTCGATCAACCCGAGAGTCCGGAGCTTGCTCAGCGTGTTGTTGAAACCTCCGCTACTCACCTGGTACTCCGTTACCTCAGCAATCCGATACTTCGTGCTCGTCCCGTGTTCCGACAGCATCTTCAAGATCTTCGCGCCGCATCGACCGACACTATTGTGACCCATCCAGAATGACAGATTCCGAACAGCTTCTGGTTCAACGGGCCCGAGAGCGGACGCGCCGCCAGCTGTCGCCTCAAACGTATCCTTCGACCGACTCGACTGAATGTGCCCGGCCTTCTTCAACTTGCTCAGTGAGTTGTTGAAACCTCCAGACTTCGACGAGTACCCCGACTGCAGTGCTATCAGGATCTTCGAACACGGCCGACCCTTCTGTACGAGCACGTTGAGGATCGCGCGCTCACAGCGGCCGAGATCAGTGTCGCTGTGTCCGAGGGGAGGTGAGGGAAACACATTTCGTGTAAACGCCGCGGCCGGGATCTTGGTTTTGAAGACCATCCCCCGAGGAGCAGGTAGCTCGGGCCCTATCGATCGGCCAGTGTTCTTTGGTAGTTTGGGTATCAGTGCGTCTGAGTCGAAGTTGCTACCAACCAACTCAGCAACCTCGGACACACTACTACGATCAAGACGACCAACGAACAACCGAATCGACTTCACCCACTCGATGTCACGATCGAGCACAGCTTGGTGCTTCGCTGCTGCAACCTTCTCCTTAATGACCGACTCGACCTTCGGCTTCACATATTCGATCGCGGCCGGGACCTTGCCATCGAGTTCCTTCTTCAGACGTGCGATCTCCGCCTTGAGGATCCTCGGCTCACTGCTCTGTGCTTCCTCCACGACTCCAGACAGCTTGGTCCGGATCGCTTTAAGATTGATAGGCCTCGCCTTCATCTTCTTGAGGCGCTTGCCTGCCTTCGGTGTCGCGCTCGAGTCGTAGGTGCGCTTCTTGCGAACGTGGATCCGTTCAAGGACCTTCAAGAATGCCGGCGACCAGAACCACAACTCCCCGACCTGGAGCTGAGCCAGTGACGAGAGAAACTGATTCTGCTTCTCAATGTCAGCATTCTGCTCGATCCACTCCCGGATCGCTTTCTTGTCCTGAGGACCCGTGATCTGGCCGGTGATGAGGATCTCGACCTGGGTGAGCACGTCCTTGTTCAGTGAGGCGCTACGCTGAGTGATCATCGTACATCCGATGCCGGACTGTCGGCCGCGGCGCACGATGTCCTCCATCGCGCCCAGCATCCGCTCTTGCCCCGTGTGAACACGCTGGGGCGCAAACATGTCAGCCTCGTCCACGAAGAGATGCATTGGTGACGCCTTGGATCCCTTGTTGTGGAAGAGCGTCTCCGCGAAGTCCGTGACGAAGGAACGCATCTTGTTCTTCCGGAGATGCCGGAGGGATAGCACGCAGGACATGCCTGGATTCTCAGTGACGAGGTCAGCGATCGCGTGACCCATGTGTGCCTCGAGCGGCATGTCTCCATGATCACCGCCGAAGATAACGATCTTATACTTAGACCTGAGTCCCCACCATGCATTGAGCGGGTCGATCGCGATGATCTGCTGGTCGTTCTCGAGGAGTTCTTCCGCAATGACGTGAGCCGTGTACGTCTTGCCGGCGCCCTTCCTTGCGAGGATCCCCGCGGTCTCGGTAGTGAACTCGGGAGGCATGTAGAAGGGACGACCGTTCGCACGGTTGCCAATCAGCAGCTTCGTAGTCATCAGGCACTCCTTAGTGAACTTGCAGACCCATCTCATCAAAGTGATTCTTGCACATGGCCGTCGATCTGTTTGGGCCCGTCTTGGCAACGAAGTCGGCGATCTCACCGCAGAAGATCGGCTTCGTCGTATCCGAGTCGTACCCAATCACATAGCAGCAACGATCGGTGTCGATCGACTTCGACTCGTGCCACTCCAACTTCGCAGGATCCTCGATCGGACGACCACCTGGCCGATAGCCGCTCGGACTCACTACTTGCTTGGCTCTCTCCTTGTGAGTCATCTCGCTTCCTTGGGTATGCATGTGAAGATAACCTCCTGCTCCAGATGATCGTTGAGCGGTTCCCCGGCGAGTGTGCTGGTTCGAGTGATACTCTTCTTCGAGGATCGTATCAAGCCCTTCACAGTATCGAAATTCAGCCAGGTGTGATTGAACTCTGTGCCGTCGTTCTTGTGTTCTCCACCCGTGACCGGGATCGAGAAGATCGAGACTGATGACCGCGACAGGATCCCTTGGATCAGAGCGATCGACTCGTGAATGTCGAAGTGCTTGAGCACAGCGAACGAGCAGACCAAGTATGGCGCCGGGATCATGAAATCCTTATCCAGGTCAGAGGAGCTCAGCACATCCCTGATGTCCTCTTGGATGAACTCGACCATGTCACCGCTTCGAGATCGAGCCTTTTGAATGCATCCCAAGTTGGCATCAACACCATAATAGGCTGTAGGACGACCTCGACCGATGATCAGTTCGTGAGGCACCAGGCCGATACCGCAACCGAGCTCGAGGACCACTGGTGCGATCGACCTGCCGAGCGCATCGTCGATATCGCGCGCGTAGACCTTGTGGAAGCCGGCTTTGAACCACGCCTTCTCTTCAACACTAAGACGTTCATAGGTCAGCCACTCTGAGTAGTCGGGTAGTTCGCTCATGTCCAGAAACACTCCTTCATCCACATCTCAAACTGCAGCCGGATCCGGGCGGCGATCACTGGTGGTAGATGCTCCGCGCCGCGGCCCACTTTACCAAGTCCCTTGGAAACATGACCGGGCCGGAACTGTGTCACCGAGTCAGCTACATGCTGATCTTGTGTCATGTTTCGAACTCGCTCCACAGCGAACTCGTTCGCGATCGATTGATCAGTCATCGAG
>Ga0307376_10001129_pt1 | contig 29969 bp, 26 predicted proteins | sample TR2MG_FD_202536 | JGI IMG/M metagenome (GOLD analysis project Ga0307376, IMG submission 202536) | Soil microbial communities from Risofladan, Vaasa, Finland - TR-2 | ecosystem: Environmental > Terrestrial > Soil > Coastal area > Acid sulfate soil | place: Finland: Risofladan, Vaasa | collected...
GACCTATATGGCGATAGAGTTCTGACATAAAACTCTGACAGAATATCATTACTTCATTGTCTGACTTTCCTTTTGGATCGAAATCTGAACCACCTTTTCCTCCCCCCATTGGCAATGTAGTAAGGCTATTTTTAAAGACTTGTTCAAAGGCCAGAAATTTAAGGATACCAAGATTTACTGTTGGATGAAGTCGCAAACCTCCTTTATAGGGTCCAATAGCACTATTCATCTCAATTCTATATCCGCGGTTGATCTGAACTTCACCTTTATCATCTAGCCATGGTACCCTGAATATTATTGTTCTCTCAGGTTCTGCAATTCTTTCCAGAATTTTGGCATGTTTATACTTAGGATTTTCTTCGATAAATGGTATTAATGATTCTGCTACCTCCTGAACTGCCTGGTGAAATTCATTTTCCCCAGGATTTCTGGACTTAATCATTGCCATGAATTGTTCTACTCTTGGATCCATTATTTTTAGTTTTTTAAAAGGTTAATTTGGGATCCAAAACTACAAAATCAATAGCATAATTCATTTCATACGAATCTTTTTTATTTGATTGTCTGGGATCATACATTAAGATTCATTGATTTTGGATTCGCCGAGCTCCGCTTTGTTTCGGTCCTTCGTTTTCCCCGACCCTAAGGCCAGTGTGCATCGGCTTCGTGTAAAGACGTCGGCGCTCCGTCGCTGAAATTATGAACCGTAAGCGACAAGGCTACTGCGGCTGATGGTAGCTTCAGAGTAGAAAAGGGGGCCTGGGGTAAAAAAATTCAATTTTTGTTTATCCAGCTCTGTAAAGATTTCCCGGATCGCACTTTAAAAATCCCTTAAATTCCATTTGAAGAAGAATTGATGATAATTTGTGAACCGGTATTTCAAGCAAACGACATATACTGTCGATGGTAAGATCACCTCTTTTAATAAGTAACTCATATATCAGTTTTTCTGTTTCATCAAGGTTACAGAATAATGATCTCTGAATAGGTGTTTTGGATTTTTCAGGTCTCCAGTTAAGTAAGTATTTGATGTCATCAGAACATTCGACGAGTGCTGCTTTATTGCTTTTTATCAGGTTATTACATCCGGAAGAAAATTGATCTCCAACTCTTCCAGGAACAGCAAAAACATCACGATTATAGGAATTAGCTATATCAGCAGTTATGAGAGCTCCACCTTTTTTACCTGATTCGATAACCAGAGTAGCATCAGAAAGACCTGCAATTATTCGGTTTCTTTTTATGAAGTTATTGCGCTCAGGAAGAGCATTCGAAATAAAATCAGTTATCAAACCACCACCATTATTAAGTATTTCATTTGCTGTCGTACTATGCAAAGCAGGATAGATGGTCTTTAAGCCATGAGCCAGTACTCCGATGGTAGGCAGATTATTTGCAAGTGCAGCTTTATGTGATGAAATATCAATGCCATATGCAAGGCCACTTACTATGATTATTTCAGGATTACCCGCCGCCAAACCAGTTATGATATTTTCACAAATCTCTCTTCCTCGGGAGGTGGCATTTCGTGTTCCAACCACACTTATTATCTTTGAGGGATTAAGGTCACAGGACCCTTTTAAGAAAAAAATTACCGGAGAATCATCACACTGCTTTAATCTGAAAGGATAATCATTATCAAGATAGAAGAAGGACCTTATATTGTTCATGCTGATATACTCGGCCTCTCGATCAGCAATATCAAGGTAGGATTTGTCGCTAATATACTTAGCTGTGGCAGATCCAATGCCAGGTATCTTAATTAGGTTTCTGTATGATTCCTGAAAAATTGCTTCTACGCATCCGAAATAGGATACTAGTTTTCGGGCATTAATGTCGCCTACATGAGGAATAAGACCTAAAGCAATTTTATGCTTAAGAGATATATCTGACATAGCACAAGGAATAGAGACATATAAAGATAAAAAAAAGAGCCAGAAAACCAGCTCTCTTATTCAAAAAAATCTTCAAATTATTGAATGTTGCTGGGTAATTACACCCTGCACCAATCACCTATATCACTCCCATATCAAGCATTGAGTTTGCTACTTTAAGGAAACCTGCAATATTGGCACCTTTTACATAGTCAACATAATTATTTTCCAGTTTGCCATATTTAACACACTGTACATGGATATTGCTCATTATCTCATGGAGACGGTCATCTACCTCTTTCCTGTTCCAGCGAAGCTTCATTGAGTTTTGGGTCATCTCTAGTCCTGATGTAGCTACACCTCCGGCGTTGGATGCTTTTCCCGGAGCAAATAATAATCCTTTTTTCTGGATAATCTCAATAGCTTCAGGTGTACTAGGCATATTAGCTCCTTCACATATACAGATACATCCATTATTAATAAGTTTTTCAGCATCTTCTCCTGTTAACTCATTTTGTGTTGCGCAAGGGAGGGCTATATCAACTTTAACTTCCCATGGGTGTTTTCCTTCATGAAATTCAACTCCTTCAAATTCATAAGAAAATGGTTTAACTATGTCCTCATTAGAAGCCCGAAGTTCGAGCATATACTCAATTTTTTTACCAGAGATACCTTCTTGATCATAAATATAACCATCTGGTCCTGATATAGTAACAACTTTTCCACCTAATTCTGTTGCTTTTAATGCTGCACCCCATGCTACGTTTCCAAAACCGCTGATTGCTACTGTCTTATCCTTAAATGATTCTCCCCTGGTTGCAAGCATCTCCTTTGCAAAATAGACACATCCGAACCCTGTCGCCTCGGGACGAATCAATGATCCTCCCCAGTTACTGCCTTTTCCTGTGAGTACACCGGAATGATCTCCTGAAAGACGCTTATACATACCATAGAGGAAGCCAATTTCGCGACCTCCAACACCAATATCTCCTGCTGGGACATCAGTCTCGGGTCCAATATATTTCCATAGTTCGAGCATAAACGACTGGCAGAAACGCATTACTTCAGTATTTGATTTTCCTTTTGGATCAAAATCAGAACCACCCTTTCCGCCTCCCATAGGAAGAGTGGTAAGTGCATTTTTAAAGATCTGCTCAAATCCCAGGAACTTCAGAATAGAAAGATTAACACTTGGGTGAAAACGAAGACCCCCTTTGTAAGGTCCGATTGCATTATTGAATTGAATCCGGTAACCGAGGTTAACCTTAACATTTCCTTCATCATCAATCCATGGAACTTTAAAAGTTAATACACGATCGGGTTCAATGATACGTTCAATTATATTTGAAGATTCAAACTGAGGGTTTTCGTTATAGACTTCCTCTATCGATTCAAGTACCTCTCTAACTGCCTGTAAATACTCAACCTCTCCAGGATGTTTCTTTTCGAGGTTGATCATGGTTTTATCTACGTTCATTATTTCGTTTTTTAAGTTGTATTCCTTATTAATAATCAGTTGTCAAAATTGAAGTTGTTCAACATTAAATAAAATGATAAAACTCATGTTATCAAATGATAACATTCACGCTGGCAGGTTGTATGAATTTAATGTTTTAATGATTTTAGCCCTCTCCTTTTTCGAAAGAGCACTGATGTAAACTGGCGGGTATTTTGCAACGCCCTCTTTGAAATGCTGAAATAGTGTAATGCTTTGTATAAGACCAAAGAACCTGTATTCAATTTTATAACCTGAAAAAGATGATTTTTGTATTTCAACAGAATTTTTTCTTCCTCCCACGATTCCCGCAGTGAAATACCTGAAAATAATTTTTTCACTGTCATCAGAGAAGAATATGTATTGATAATTCAGGAACATTGGGAAGAAAGCTATTACAAAATATATTATAACCAGAATAACTGTCCAAGCTGTTTCGCTCATTCCAAGAATCGGATACTTTATCATTTTTGCCACATATGTTAGAACGATATAGGCTAAAAATATAACAGTAGTTCCAAATAGTTTGATTCTGAGACTGATAATTGTCCGGCTGTTATCGAGAGTCATCTTGAGAATTTTGTATAAATTTAATATTTTTTTCGATTCCCTGATAATCTGACATAAACCTCATGAGTAAGAATTTTGACCCTCTTTTGCGAAGCAGAGAGGGGTCCGATAGCTATCGGGAGATAATGAGTTCATGTGAATTAATAATTTTAAAGATAAGAGCTTATAATTGTTTATTTTTGAAAAACCGATACTTATGTGGATATTAAGATATTTATATACCTTTTTTTATTCTAATAAACTTCATTCCGAGGGTCGATTTAAAATAGGAAGAAGAGTATCCAAAAATTTCTATCGTTTTCTTTTAAAAAAGGCCACTATCAATTCCCTGCATTCTTTTTCCATAAGCCCCGATTTTACCTTTGTTTTCGGATGAAGTAATGATTCCGATATTGAGCTGTACCCTTTTTTTTCATCGGTAGCACCATATACCAGGGCAGATGCCTGACTCCAGCCTATAGCTCCGGCACACATAGCACATGGTTCAAGTGTTACATAGATAGTACAGTCGGTTAGATATTTTCCTCCAAGGTAATGTGTTGCAGCTGTAATAGCCTGCATCTCTGCATGTGCTGTAGGGTCCTTTAGTGTCTCAGTTAGATTATGAGCTCTGGCAATAATCATATTATTACAAACCACTACTGCTCCAATAGGGATCTCCTGTTTGTCAGATGCTTTTTCTGCTTCAGCAAGTGCCGCTCGCATATACTGTTCTTCTCTCATGTGGGTTATAAAATTTCTATTTTATCTCTAAAAGTAGAAAGAAAATTGGGATTTTTCTTTCTGCCTCCAATCTGATAATTTTCTTATTTTTGTTGAAACTAAAATTAAGGAGATGTACAGAACACACAATTGTGGTGAGTTGAATCTGGAATATACAGGGAAAGATGTTATTTTATGCGGTTGGGTTCAAAAATCAAGAGATCTTGGAGGGATGACTTTTATTGATCTTCGTGACCGGTTTGGAATTACCCAGCTTGTATTTAACATGGAAGCTAACTATAAACTTTGCGAAGCAGCAAGAAAGATTGGAAGGGAATATGTTGTTCAGGCAAAAGGCAAAGTTCGGGAACGGAGTAACAAAAACCTGAAGATAGCCACGGGAGAAATTGAAATAGAGGTAGATGACCTAAAAGTTCTAAATAAGAGTGATATACCCCCCTTTACTATTGAAGAAGAGACCGATGGAGGTGAAGAGTTAAGAATGAAATACCGTTACCTTGACCTCAGGAGGTCATCAGTAAAGAACAATATAATCCTTCGTCATCGGGTGTCACAGGAAGTACGGAAATACATGGATTCTATAGGATTTGTTGAGGTTGAGACTCCGGTACTGATAAAATCGACACCAGAAGGTGCACGTGACTTTGTAGTTCCTTCGAGGATGCAGCCTGGTACGTTCTATGCATTACCACAGTCGCCTCAAACATTAAAACAATTATTGATGGTGGCCGGGTTTGATAAGTATTTCCAAATTGTAAAATGTTTCAGAGATGAAGATCTCAGGTCCGACAGGCAACCAGAATTTTCTCAGATCGACTGTGAAATGTCTTTTGTTGAAAGAAATGATGTATTAAGTACGTTTGAAGGACTCGCACAATACCTTTTCAAACAGATTAAAGGAATTGAATTAGGGATCCCCTTTTTAAGACTTCCATACAGTGAGGCAATAGAATGTTATGGTTCAGATAAGCCTGATCTTCGTTTTGAAATGAAGTTCACGGATATAACAGAACAGGTAAAGGGACATGATTTTGTCGTCTTTGACACTTCTGAATATATTGGTGGCATATGCGCCCGGGGATGCTCAGAATATACCAGAAAGCAGATTGATGAACTGACAGAATTTGTGAAAAAGCCTCAGATAGGAGCTAAGGGACTTGTTTATCTCAAATATAGCATTGATGAAACCTTGAAATCATCAGTCGATAAATATTATAATAATGAAGAATTGAGAAAATGGGCTAATTCGATGAATGCAAAGCCCGGAGACTTGATGTTGATTCTTTCCGGTGAGAAGAAGAAAACATTAAACGCACTATCGGAACTTAGGCTTGAAATGGGAACAAGGTTGGGATTACGGGGGAAAGAAAATATTATGCCATTATGGATAATTGATTTTCCCCTTCTTGAGTGGGATGAAGAGACAAAAAGATTTTATGCTATGCACCATCCGTTTACTTCCCCAATAACAGAGGATCTTCCTTTGATGGAGAAAGACCCGGGAAAGGTAAGAGCTAATGCATACGACCTTGTGATTAATGGTGTGGAGATCGGAGGTGGATCAATAAGAATCCACGATACTGATATTCAGAAACTGATGTTCAAGGTTTTAGGATTCAGCGATGAGGAAGCAAATGAACAATTTGGATTTCTTTTAAATGCCTTTAGATTCGGAGCACCTCCTCATGGAGGCATAGCTTTCGGGTTTGACAGATGGGTTGCTATGTTCGGAGGGCAGGATTCTATCCGTGATTTTATTGCATTCCCAAAGAATAATTCCGGAAGAGACGTGATGCTTGATACACCTGCACCAATCGCTAAAAAGCAACTTGATGAACTTCATCTTCTTATTAAAACAGAGAAAAAAGGTTGATTTATAACTTGTTTAAGGTGTTCTTTTTAGATTAATAAGTATAACTCCATAAGCTCCACGGGAACCATAAATTGCTGCGGACGATCCTTTAAGTATCGAGATATTATTAACCATTGAGGGAAGAATATCATTTATTGATTCTCTTGGCATACCATCTACAACGAACATTGGTTCGGTTAGATGGCTGGTCGATGATTGACCCTGCAAAATTATCCGGTCTTCTTTGAAACCGTCTCCTGGTATCACCTGCACTCCGGGAGTTGATTTAAGCATGTCATGGATAGACCCATATGAATCATATTTCTGATTATTCCCGTTAACAGAGTTGACAGAATTTGTAAGATTATTCTGACCAATAGTTCCATATCCAATATCGAGCAATTCATCAACTGCTGTATTGTTGAGGCCATTGGCCCAAGGATCAGGTGATTCGGCAAAAATAAAATTTATCGAAGTTCTTCCATTTATAGCTGTTTCGCAGATCCCGTAAATAGTAGTGATAACTGAAATAGAGTCAGCATCAGCAGGAACTCTTATTTTATAGAATCCTTTATCGTTGGTTGATACTTTTGTATTATTATTGTCAACGAAGATATATGCTCCTGCAATAGGATAATTTTGAGCATCTTTTACAATTCCTGAAACTGTTATCTTTTTGTTGCTCACTTGTCCAAATGATGCATCTATGAACAAAACAAATAAAATAATTATGAAGATTAATTTAGTTCTCATGTAAAATATTTTTATTGGTAAAAAAAATTATCTTTCTTCGGAACCTTTAAGTAGTGTGATACTTATAACCCCGTTTGCTCCACGAACTCCGTAAATGGTGGCTTGTGATCCCTTCAGAAGACTTATTGACTTCACTTCCATTGGCGAAATAAAATCGATGCTGTTAACGATGGCCCCATTGACCACATAGAGGGGTTCACTGCTTCCAAAGAAAGAATTCTGCTGCTGAACCACTATGCTTCGGCCACTGACAACAACACCTGGCAATTCGCTGCGTATCATCTGATAAATATTGGTATAAGTATTCATTTTTCTACCTCTTCCCCTGGCAGTTTTCTTATCAGAATGATCTGTTTCAATTACTTCATCACCTGGATTTGAAGTCAGGTCAACTAAATTATCTGTAAGGGTGAAGTTAATTGTTGTTTGTCCATCTATTATTGTTTCAGCAGAACCATATACGGAAGAACTGACTTTTAGTTTGTTTACGGAGGGACTGACTTTAATTCTGAAAGAACCATTACTCATTGATTTGTAACTGGTTCGTATATTGTCTATATAAAAAACCGCACCCTCAATAGGTTTTTTATCCGGGGTGAGTACTTTACCTGTGATTACAATTGCTTTCTCAGATTTCTTACTGGTTTTTTGACCTGATGAGACCTGTAAAAAACAAAATATGAAAACTAAAAACAAAATACTTTTCCAGTTCATTTCTTATGGCTTTTAGCAAGCGCTAAGTTACACAAAAACAGGAAGAAAAACAAATAATTAAATGGGTAAAAGTATTCCGGGGAAGATATTATTGTATTGCTGAAATATTCCTGTAATAGATCAATTTCTTCACTTAAGGTTTATAATAATAACTCCGTTTGTTCCTCTCGATCCATAAATTGATGTAGATGCTCCTTTTAGAACCTCCAAAGACTTAACCTGTGACGGTTGAATATCACTAATACTACTTACAGAAATACCATCTACTATAAAGAGAGGATCTGAAGTAAGTCTTAAGGAGCTTTGACCCCGAATTGATATCTTGCTACCATTTATCTGTACGCCAGGTATTTCCCCTTTAAGCATCTCATAAACATTTTTGTAGGAGGCATATTTATTATCTGTAACTTTTAATTTGTTGACAGTCATAATTGAATTATCTTTTTTAACGGTACTATAACCATCGCTAATTACTTCTTCATTACTATTATTTTTAGTTTCCTGAATAGCTTTGGACGTTTTAGAAAGAGTAAAATTAATTTCTGTTCTATTGTCTATTTCTTGTTCTTTTATCCCGTCCAGAATACTGAAAACCGAAATACTGACGGCATCAGGACTAGCTTTAACCTTATAAACACCTTTAGCGTTGGTCCTGCCTGATTGTTTATTGTCGATAAGGATAATTGCATCAGAAACAGGCTTATGGGTGAGATCCACCACTGTGCCTGTGATAGTAACTTTTTTAATTGTTTTTTGTCCGTAGGTGTAGTGCCCAATGACAAGTGGCATAAAAATCAAAAGTAATATTCTAAGATTCATTACCCTTTTCGAGATTTAATTATAGTGCAAGTTATAACAAAATAGGGAATAAAATACTAATTTAATTATACGGTTTTTCCAATTAGGGTTGCCGAAGTACATTTTTCAATCAGAATATCTATGTATTCTCCTTTCATATGATTGTCTTTAGGAAAAACAACAACCTTATTCTGAGATGTACGGCCGAATAGATTGTCAGGTGATCTTTTCGAAGATCCTTCAATCAGAACTTTATAGATTTTTCCCAGGTCTTTTTTTTTCGACTTTGCAGAGAGTCTGTTTTGAAGAGCAATCATTTCGCTTAGTCTTTCTGATTTTAAAACCTCAGGGACATCATCTTTATATCTTCTTGCAGCTTTTGTCCCTGGTCTTTCACTATATTTAAACATATAAGCAAAATCAAACTCCGCCCATTCCATAAGGGATAACGATTCTTTATGATCTTCATCTGTTTCTGTACAAAACCCGGTTATCATATCAGTAGACAAGGCACAATCAGGAATAATGCTTTGTATAGCATTAATCCGGTCCATATACCATTCCTTTGAGTAATCCCGATTCATAAGTGTAAGTATACGATTGCTTCCGCTCTGGGCTGGCAAATGGATGTGTTTACATATATTCTCATACCTTGCAATTGTATTTAGGAGATCGTCGGAAATATCCTTTGGATGAGAGGTCGAAAACCTGACTCTTAACAATGGATTTACTTCTGCAACTTTTTCAAGTAGTTGAGGAAATCCTATTGAATTTGAACTATTATTCCATTTAAAGGAATCAACATTTTGTCCCAATAGTGTTACTTCCCTGTAACCCTTCTTATAGAGTTCCTGAACCTCTTTTAGAATAGACTCAGGATTACGACTTCTTTCTGCTCCACGAACATATGGTACAACACAGTATGCGCACATATTATTACAACCCCTCATAATTGATACAAAAGAGGTAACTCCGTTTTTGTCCATCCTTACCGGTGATATATCCGCATAGGTTTCTTCGCGGGAGAGAAGAACGTTTACTGCTTTATGACCTGCCCTGGCTTCATCAATGAGCAATGGTAATTCCCTGTAAGCGTCAGGACCTACAACTATATCCACAAGCTGATCTATTTCAAGTAGCTGCTCCTTAAGTCTTTCAGCCATACAACCTATTATCCCGATCTTAATACCGGAATTTTTCTTTTTCAGGTGGTTGATTGCTTTAAGTCTGCTCCAGATACGTTGTTCAGCATTATCACGGATTGAACAGGTATTTATTAATATTAATCCGGCATCGCCTATTGTATCAGTATGAGTATAACCAGCTTCAGATAGAATTGCTGCAACAACCTCACTGTCAGCAACATTCATTTGGCAGCCGTAGGTCTCTATATATACTTTTTGTGACATTAATAATCTGAGTTGAATGTTTTAAAAGGTTGAAAACAACAGGAAAAACTTTTGCACTTGTAGCCTGCCGGTTGTCGCCTGTCAATTACGCCCACAAATCTATGAAGTATAAAAGAATTATTTAAATTTGCATCAATAAAATTAATATTTATAATATGTCAGGTCATAGTAAATGGTCAACCATTAAGCGGAAAAAAGGAGCTATCGATGCCAAGAGGGGAAAGATGTTTACCAAAATTATAAAGGAGATTATAATAGCCGCGAAGGAGGGAGGCAGCGATTCTGAATCTAATGCCAGGCTTAGACTTGCTATTCAGAATGCCAAAGGAGCAAATATGCCTAAGGATAATATAGAAAGGGCAATCAAAAAAGCCTCAGGAGCTGATGCTGAAAGTTATAGTGAGACCACATTTGAAGGTTATGCTGCCGGTGGCATTGCAGTGTTTGTTGAGTGTCTGACAGATAACAATAACCGGACAGTGGCCTCTGTTAGGGCTGCTTTCAATAAACATGGAGGCAGCCTTGGAACTAATGGATCTCTGAGTTTCCTGTTTGAAAGGAAAGGATTATTCACCATTAAGAATGAAGGATTATCCCTTGAAGATGTTGAACTTGAAATGATTGATGCAGGAATAGAAGATTTTGAAATCGACGGTGATATGATTTCAATTACTTGCGCAATGGAAGATTTTGGTAATGTAAACAGGAAACTTTCTGAGCTTGGAATTGAACCTGAAGAGGCTGGTCTGAAGCGTATACCCAACAAAACAAAAGAGCTTGATCTGGAATCTGCCAAAAAAGTGCTAAGATTTATTGATGTCCTTGAAGATGATGATGATATACAGTTTGTTTATCATAATCTTGAGATGACTGACGAATTGGCTGAAGAGTTGGAAGAGTAATTTCAACTGTCATATACTTATTTTAATATGAAACCTCCATATATTAGCATACGCAACCGAGTTTGCAAGCACAGCGAAGCTAAACACAATAGTATAATAATCACCGACATGGAGGTTCCATCATACCATTAAAATAAATTATTAAATGATGAAAAGACTTATTCTATATCTGTTAATCCTCCTTTTTATTTTGCTACAGTCATGCAGAAAAAGCGAAAATGATTTTATCTGGGAGAAGTCCTATGGAAAAGGTGCAGCTTTGTTTGTTGTCACTTCATCTGACTCAGGTTTTGCTGCTTGCGGAGAGATGGAGGGTAAACCATATTTCATCAGGTTCGATAAAAACAGGCAGATGATTATGGACTTTAACGGGGAAAACCCAGGATTGTACAGTTCTTTTTGGTTCGACACTTCAGGATATATTTCAGGTGGAAATATTGAGGGTAAAATGCTAATAATGTATCATAACCCTGAAGGAAATATGTTGTGGGAAAAATCCATAGATGCAGGTTATAATATTGATTATACAAGCCTTTTATATTCAGGAAATGGTGAATTTCTTGCTATTGGTTCAGCTAGCCCTGATTTATCGGATTCAGGTCCTGCCGGACTACTGTTTGTCAGGTTTGATACTACAGGACAGGTATTGAGTCAGACTAATCTTGAGGAGACAAACTTCATCTCAGCTAATAAGGCAGTAGTTGATAATGGCGGGAATATATATCTTGCCTTAACACGAAGTGCTACTGGCTCAAAGCCAAAGGCAAGCGTGGCAAAATATAATGATCAGTTCCAAAAATTATGGGAAACGGATATTTTTAATAATCCAAATTTTGCTGCTGCAAGTTTGGCAATAAACCTGGATGAATCAGGAATTATTTATGTAACCGGAAAAACAGAGCTGCCTGTTGAGGGAGGAATATTAAATAATTCATTCCTCGTTTCATTGTCTAATTCAGGAGAGATGGGATGGAACGAAGAAAAGAGGTATCTTGAAAATTCTAATGAGGGAACTGCTATTATTTTTAACGATGCAGGAGAACTAATGATGTTGAACAAGAACTGTTTCATTATCAATATTATAAATCCAGCTGATGGTACAGATGCAGGCAGGATAAGAATGTTTAGTCTGTGTGATTCATATAATACAGATGCTCACGGGTTAGATTTTGGTATAAATTATGATAAGAACATTTTAGTGGCAGGTGATCGTGGTGGAAATTTTTATCTGGCAATTAAAACTTCACAATAATAACTTCAGTTTAATAAAATAATAAAACCATAAAAATTAGTTTTTATTCTATCACGAAATGTTATTTTTGCTGCATGATCAGGAAACTTTTTTTGGCTTTATCCATAGTCATTTGTGTGCCCGTAATTGGGATGGCGCAATCGTTTATTAAAACATCAGATCTATTTAAAAGTTCCAGTGATACAAAAACGGGAAAGTTAAATATCATACAGGACTTAGCAATAGACTCCCTTATCAGCAGATATATCCTGGTTAATAAAAATTTATCTGCAGAAAACAACCACCTCGGGATGGAAGGCTTCAGAATACAGATTTACATGAGCTCTAACAGAAATGCCAGGGAGGAATCAAATAAAGCAAGAGCTGAATTTATTAATAAGTTCCCTGATATCAAATCATATATAATATATGCCGAACCCGGATATTTCAAAACAAGGGTTGGCGATTTCAGGACAAGAACTGAGGCAACTAAGTTATTTTTAAAGATCAGTAAAGTGTTTCCTGATGCATATATCGTTCCTGATTTTATTTATTTCCCTGACCTGAATACAAAATAATTATGAGCGATAGGATCAAACATGAATGCGGCATTGCATTATTACGATTGCGAAAGCCGATGGAATATTATATTGACAAATATGGTACATGGAGCTATGGTTTGCAGAAGATGTACCTGATGATGGAAAAGCAGCATAACAGGGGACAGGATGGTGCCGGTATAGCCGGAATAAAGTTGGATGTTCCTCCTGGTAACAGATATATTTTCAGACAAAGATCCAATCAGGCTAATCCTATTAAAGAGATTTTTGACATTATTCATGATGATATTGATTCAGTTACAAAAAGGCAGCCTGACAAATTACTGGATTCTGCTTTTATTAAGAAAAATGTTCCTTTTGCCTGTGACATCTATCTTGGGCATCTGAGGTATGGGACCTATGGTAATTATAATATAGACAATGTTCACCCAGTAAGTCGTGAGAATAACTGGAGATCGAAGAATCTTGTCATGGCAGGTAATTTCAACCTGACAAATGTCGGAGAAGTATTTAACAACCTGGTTGATTTGGGTCAGAGTCCGGTCGATTTTTCTGATACTGTGACAATACTGGAAAATATTGGGTATCGTCTCGATGAGGAAAATGAAAGATTATTCAAAATATATAAGGATGAGGGCTTTTCAAAGAAAGATCTATCTCCTAAAATAGAGAAAAATCTGGACGTTTCAAATATTCTGAGTAAAGCAAGCCGGAACTGGGATGGAGGATATGCAATGGCTGGAATGATTGGTCATGGTGATGCATTTGTTATGAGAGATCCGTCAGGTATCAGACCTGCTTTTTATTATGTTGATGATGAAGTGGTTGTGGTGGCTTCTGAGAGACCCGTTATTCAAACAATATTTAACGTTCGAACAAAAGATGTAATTGAACTTCCTTCTGGAAGTGCAATTATAATCAAGACATCAGGAGAGACAACTATTGAGAAGATTAGGCAGAAAGCAAAACAGAGAAAATGCTCTTTTGAACGGATATATTTTTCAAGGGGAACTGATAAGGAGATTTACAGGGAGAGAAAAAAACTCGGAGAATTGCTCACAAAACCTGTTTTAAAATCTGTTGATTATGATCTGGAACATACGGTTTTTTCATATATCCCAAATACTGCTGAGAGTGCATTCTATGGATTAATAAAAGGGATAGAAGACTATCTTAATAAGGTTAAGGTCGATCATATTATCAGCAGGGGAAAGTACCTGGAAAGGGAGGAGCTTGAAAGAATTATCAGCCAGAGGCCGAGAGTTGAAAAAATAGCAGTGAAAGATGCAAAATTGAGAACATTTATATCCGAAGATAAGGGCCGCGCTGATCTTGTCGGCCATATTTACGATGTAACCTATGGCGTTATTAAAAGAGGTATTGACAATCTTGTTGTTATTGATGACTCTATTGTGAGAGGTACTACATTAAAAAGGAGTATAATACAAATACTTGACAGGCTTGATCCGAAAAAGATACTTATCGTTTCTTCATCGCCTCAGTTGAGATATCCCGATTGCTATGGTATTGACATGGCGAAACTAGGCGATTTTATTGCATTCAAAGCAGCTATTGAACTCTTAAAAGATACAGGAAGGAACTCCCTGGTAAAAAAAGTATATGATGAGGCTGTCTCAGAACTAAGAAAACCTATTGATGAGATTAAAAATGTGGTGAAGGGAATTTATAAACCTTTTTCCCCTGAGGAGGTTTCATCAAAAATATCTTCAATGCTCAGATCAGATGAAATACGAGCTGATGTTGAGATTTTATATCAGTCGATCGAAGGTCTGCACGAAGCTTGTCCAGGTCACTCTGGCGATTGGTATTTTACAGGTGACTATCCTACTCCTGGAGGCAATAAGGTTGTAAATCAGTCTTTTATCAACTATATTGAAGGCAGGAATATAAGAGCTTATTGAATATCAGGTGAAAACCATTTGATTTCAAAATCCTTCTTGTAAGATGAGAGATGTCTGTTAATTTTTTCTACATAAATATCTCTTAATGTAATCATAATTCCTGTCTCTTCAACATTCCCGAATTTGTGATTAATAAAAGTACCGAAAGTTCGCATTGTAGGGGAGAGATTCATGTAGGCATTGATAAGTGGTGGAATATTCTCATTTAGATTTCTTACTTCTCTTGAGAGAATCTTATAATTTTCTTTGTACCTCCAGCTTCTAAAAATCTTTTTCATCTCCTCCTCATGAGTATCGATCATTACAGGTTCAATAGGTGAAACCAGGTTATCGGGATCATTGAAATGTTTCATAAGAAAATAGAGGATCATATCCCTTGCTTTCTGGTTGAAATGCGTATACATGGTAACCTTGCCAAAAAGATATTTAAGATGGCGATTATCAATTAATATGGCACCCAGACCATCCCATAGATTGTCAAGGGCAAACAAACTTTTTCTGCCCATATTACGTGATTGATAATCAGGATGAACAAATGACCTGCCAAGCTCCATCAGATGAGGATAATACTTAATTAGAAATTTTTCAGAAAAATTGAAATAAGCTGATGAAGCAAGTCTGCCAATATCACATGTTGTGCAATTTTTTTCAGAAAAATAGAATCGATATCCACCAATAATCTCTTTGTTTTCCGGATCCCATACAATTAATTGTTTTTGAGGATAATCTTCTGCAATATCAAATTCGTCAATATCAATCTCTTTCCCTGTTCCACCTCCTGCATGACGGAAGGTAATCTCTCTTACCCTTCCTACTTCATGCATAAGAGTAGGTGAACTAAAATTGTCAAAAATATAAACCTCATTGTTCCCATTATTTGTCTTCCGGAGAAGCTTATCACTGGTTAATTCGGCAATTATTTGATCCTTTGGTAATTGGTCAACAATGGGTATCATGGAATCAAGATAATTAGGTGTAAATATGTCGGGGAATATTTTTAAAAATAAGATGCAATTTAATCTTTTTTTTATTTAATCATTACTCTGTTATGACTGATTTTAGTTTATATGTTTCAGATTTAATCCATTCAGACCATTCCAGGGCGGAAAGGGATTTGTCGAAGTGTTTCCATGATATTGTATTTCCAAAAGCCAGGCTTATTTCTTTGTCTTTTTGTTTATACATCTCATCAACAAGATAGAGCATTTCAATATTTGCCTTAATACCTAAAAATTTTCTGATATTGGAAAGGGTATAGAAAAAATTGGAATTTCGGCCAGATATATAAGCCGGAACAATGTCCCTTTGATGGTTTATTGCCTTGGTTACAAAGTTCTTTTGCCATTGAAGGTCTTTAATTACCCCTCTTTTTTTTCTGGAACATAATCCGGCAGGGAAATAAAGTATCTGGGTGTTTGAAGAATATGCCTCTTCAATACTCCTTACTGCATCCCTTCCCTGGGGTCCGTGCTTATTTACTGGCAGAAAAATGCCCGACAGATTTTCAATATTGGTAAGAATATCATTAACCGGAAATTTTAAATCGTGGTAATGTTTTGATATTTCATTTATGAATACAAGTCCATCAAGACCACCTAGCGGGTGATTTGACACAAATATGTACCTTCCGGCTTTGGGGATATTTTCACTGCCAAAAACTTTTACATTGATTTTAAAATGATTTAACCCGGCTTCTATAAACTCTGCATCTCTCAGATGCCCCCATTTTTCAAGAAAATCATTGAGTTCATCCTGGTGGACAATCCGCTTAAGATAGTTGATGACAAAACCTGGCACAGTTTTTTTAAGGGCCGGATTCTTTGAATAAAGGACTTTCTCAATATCTATTGTCAGTCTTACTTTTTTGTTCTGCGTATTATCCATAAGTGCCAGCAATTTTAATAATGCGTTTTCAAATTTACCAAAAAAAGAGATACTTGATAAGCTGCACCGCATCTCTTCCGGAAGGAACATTGTTTCAGAAAAGAATCGCCTCTCCCGCTTAAGCTGGATCTCCCCCTTGGGGGCTAATAAACAGTGTTAAATATTTGTATATTAGTGATATAACAAAAAGGGTTAACCACCCTTATTGAGAGCCAGAGGGCTAAAAAAATGAGTTATTTCTTACCTACCCTGTATCTTTTTTGAGCAAAGCACTAACCATCCTGCAAACGGAAACAGCCATGCCGTCATTAAAAGTTATTAACAATAAATGAAAAAAAGTGGAGTAAAGTGGAGCAAAGTGGATTATTTTTATTTATTTTAGCTTTTTAAACAGAAAAAGCGAGGATGGCCACATTTATAGGTGATTTCACGTGCAAAGTGGACGTTAAGGGAAGGATAATACTTCCTATGTCGTTTAAGAAGCAGATGCCGGCTGATGCACAGGATCATTTTGTAGTCAGAAAGGATATCTTCGAGAATTGTCTGGTATTGTATGCCATAGAGGATTGGAACAGGCAATTGGAAAAGATCAGAAAAAGGATTAACCCCTATAATCGTGAGCATAATATGTTCCTTAGAAATTTCTTTAAAGGAACTGCTGAATTATCGCTTGATAATAACAACAGGATGCTTGTTCCAAAACGATTGCTGGATATCATTGGAGCGGACAGGGATGTTGTACTTGCAGGTCAGGATGGACGGATTGAGATATGGGCGGCAGATGTTTATGAAAAAATTGATATGCCCGCTGAGGAATTTGCTGACCTGGCTGAAAAACTGATGGGTGGAAGTTTAAATGAGCCTCAAGTATAATGGTTTATCATATTCCCGCATTGCTTAATGAGAGTATTGATGGGCTGAATATTCAGCCTGACGGGTATTATGTTGATGTTACTTTTGGAGGAGGAGGGCACTCAATGGAGATTCTAAAACGGTTAAAGAAAGGGAGGCTAATCGCTTTTGATCAGGATGAAGACGCTAGGTTAAATCTTCCTGAAAACAAAAATTTTCTTTTTCTTAACCAGAATTTCCGGTTTCTTAAGAATAATCTGCTGTTCAATAACATCAAGACAATTGATGGTCTTATTGCTGATTTAGGAGTCTCATTCCACCAGTTTGATGAACCTGAGAGAGGATTTACTTTCAGACATGACTCACCTCTTGATATGAGAATGAATAAGGGAGGTCACATCACAGCTGCCACTCTATTAAATACACTTGATGAGTCATCCCTTGCCGGCATTTTTTATAACTATGGTGAACTGTCTAATTCAAGGAGGATAGCAAAAGAAATTGTTATTGCACGAACAGCAAAACCATTGACATCCGTAAATGATATAATTGAAGCAATAGGAAAACTTGCACCTTTCAGGAAGGAACATAAATTTTATGCAAAGGTATTTCAAGCTTTACGAATTTCCGTTAATCATGAGATAGAATATTTGAAGGAAATGCTTGAGCAGGCTTTGTCTGTTCTTAATGCAGGCGGTCGACTTGTAATCATAACTTACCATTCACTTGAAGACAGGTTAGTTAAAAATTTCATGAATACTGGAAATTTTGAGGGGGAGAAAGTGAAAGATTTTTATGGGAATGTTGAGACTCCGTTCAGACTAATTTCCAGGAAGGGAATAACTCCTGGAGACAAAGAGATAGAAATTAATAACAGAGCACGAAGTGCAAGGTTACGAATAGCAGAAAAGATCTGATAAATGACTAATAATAAAGATAATAATAAAAATAAAGTGAAGTCTGGAAGTTTCATTAAGGAAATCCTTAGTGGAAGTATGATGTCTGAAAAGATTATACTTAAAAATCTTGGCTACATAGCTTTTGTGACCGTGTTGGCAGCATTATATATCGGAAACAGGTTTCATGCAGAGCGTTTAACGAGAGAAATAACAAAACTTCAAAAGGATGTTAATGATCTTCGAGCTGAATCACTATCCACATCTGCAGATTTAATGAATGTTAGTAAACAATCAGAGGTATTCAGAATGGTAAAAGAAAAGGGTCTTGATCTCGAAGAGATAAAGATCCCTCCCTATAAACTGTTAGTCAAAAAAAAATAGTGTATATGGTAATAAGGGATGATATAGCGTGGCGTAGCGGCATTGTATATTTTGCAATTGTCCTGGTAGCTGTATCCCTTGTAGTACGAATCCTGATCCTGCAATATGTACAGCATAACAAATGGTCAGATTTGAGTGACAAATATATTTATAAAACTGCGGAAATGCCTGCCAACAGAGGAGATATTCTCACTTTTGACGGACGTCTCCTTGCAAGTTCTGTTCCATACTATACTATTTATATGGATACCAGGAGTACAGGGATGTCATCTGAAACATGGTCAGAGGGAATAAACGGTTTGTCATCTGGGTTAGCTCGCTTTCTGGGGGTACAGACTGCTGCAGGATGGAAAAAAGTAATAACAGATGCTAGAAGAAAAAGAGATCGTTATTTTTTAATTAAACGGCGAGTTGATTTTGAGACTCTTAAGAAACTCAAAACATTACCGATTTTCAAAGAGGGACAATACGGAGGAGGTTTGGTAGCCCTGGTTGAGAACAGGAGAATTCTTCCGAATAGTGATCTTGCTTCCCGCACGATAGGTTATCTTAATCTAGGCAGTAATGGTAATGAGGTTGGAATAGAAGGAGCTTTTGATAGTTATCTTGCTGGCAAGAATGGAGTTACGGTAAAACAACGTCTTACCGGCGGTGATTGGATATCTGTTGATGGTGGCAACAGTGTGAGGTCAAAAGATGGTAATGATGTTGTCACAACTCTTGATATAGATCTCCAGGATGTAGCATCAACTGCATTGCTGAATCAACTCCGGAAACATAATGCCCATCATGGTTGTGCGGTTCTTATGGAGGTAGCTACCGGTGATATAAGAGCTATTGCTAATTTGGAACTGGGAAGCGATGGACGTTATCATGAAACCTATAATTATGCTATTGGAGAGAGTACTGAGCCAGGATCGACTTTTAAGCTGCCTGTAATTATGGCAGCTCTTGAAGATGGAGTTATTGATACTGGTGATATTGTTGATACAGGTTCAGGAAGTGTTAGATTTTATAACAAGATTATACGTGATACTAGAGAGGAGGGGTATGGTAAACTTACCGTAAAGGAGGTCTTTGAGAAATCTTCAAATGTGGGCACTTCTAAACTTATAAATGAAAAATATAAGGATAACCCTAAGAAATTTGTGAACAGGCTTTATGCGATGAAACTTAATGAGAAGCTTGATCTTCAGATAAAAGGAGAAGGTTCTCCTCTAATCAGATATCCGGGTGATAAACTATGGTCAGGATTATCATTACCGATGATGTCACATGGATACGAAGTTCAGCTTACTCCCTTACAGATACTGACATTCTATAATGCTGTTGCAAACGATGGAAAGATGATGCGACCACGATTTGTTACATCAATACTTCATAATGGAAACGTAGTAGAAAGATTTGGCCCGGATGTAATTATTAATACCATAGCATCCCGTTCTACAATAAGAAAAGCAAAAAAGATGATGGAAGGGGTTGTTGAGGAAGGAACTGCCACTAATCTTAAAGATAGTAATTATAAAATTGCCGGGAAAACAGGTACCGCACAAATAGCAAAGAATAATTTAGGTTATCGACAAGGACCCAGAATATCATACCAGGCCTCTTTTGTTGGATACTTCCCTGCTGAAAATCCCCTTTATTCCTGTATTGTAGTCGTTAACGCTCCTTCAAACGGAGTTTATTATGGGAATCAGGTCGCAGGATCAGTGTTTAAGGAGATATCAGATAAAGTCTATGCAACAAGATTCTTTCGTGATTATAAATCAGAAAGTAAGGAAGATAAACAACTGTCTGCACCAGAGGCAGGAAATGGATACAGAGCTGATATAGATGAAGTACTGCATAATCTAAAAGTGCAATACAGACGAACAACAAACAACGACTGGGTTATTTCCAGGGAGAATGGAGATACAATAAGGCTTGCAGGAGTGAAGCTGGAGCAAGGTCTTGTCCCTGATGTCAGAGGTATGAGCCTTAGAGATGCAATTTATCTTCTCGAGAACTCAGGCCTAAGAGTCAAATACAGCGGAAAAGGGAGGGTCCTCAGGCAATCGCCGGAACATGGAGCAAGGTATAATGAAGGAACTATTGTGTCCCTGGTGATGAATATGTGAAATGATGAAGATTGAAAAGATATTAAGAGGGATTGATATTATTTCTATGACAGGAAATAGTGATCCTGTTATCTCGGGTATTGAATTTGATTCACGAAAAATAACAGCAGGTTCTCTGTTTGTTGCAGTAAAGGGATCAAAGTTAGATGGTCATGACTTTATTAAAGCCGCTATTAAGTCTGGCGCCACAGCAGTTATCTGCGAAATTTTGCCGGAGAATCCTGATAAAAAAATATGCTGGATAGAGACAGTGGATTCTGCAAAAGCACTCGGGTTAACGGCTTCAAACTTTTTTGGAAATCCTTCATCATTACTTAAACTCGTAGGTGTAACCGGCACTAATGGTAAAACAACCATAGCCACCCTCCTTTACAACATGTTCATGAGACAGGGTTATAAATGCGGATTATTCTCCACAGTCTGCAATTATATAAACGGCAAGGAACTTCCGGCTACACATACAACTCCTGATCCTGTTCATCTCAATAGCATGTTATCAGATATGGTAAGTGAGGGCTGCGATTTTGCATTTATGGAAGTGAGCTCTCATGCAGCTGATCAGCAACGGATCACAGGTCTTAAATTTGAAGGAGGCGTATTCACTAACCTTACTCACGATCACCTTGATTATCATAAAACATTTGATAATTACCTGGCAGCTAAAAAGAGCTTTTTCAATTCACTACCCGCCGGTTCTTTTGCACTGGTTAATATTGATGACAGAAACGGGAGGGTTATGCTGCAAAACTGTAAAGCCAGACAATACACTTTTTCTATCAGGGGAATAGCTGATTACCGCTGCAAAATTATAGAGAAGAGTTTTGAAGGAATGGCCTTAAAGATACAAGACGAAGAGGTCTGGACCAGATTTATCGGTGATTTTAACGCCTCCAACCTGTTAGCTGTATATGCTGTATCTGATATTTTAGGTTCATCAAAACATGAGATATTAACAATTCTAAGCGATCTGCATCCGGTAGCTGGCAGACTGGAAATAATAAAATCTACAGGAGGTATATCAGGTATTGTCGATTATGCTCATACTCCTGATGCTCTTATAAATGTGATAGATACAATAAATAAGATAAGAGGAAGTGGTGTACAGCTTATAACTGTTGTAGGAGCTGGTGGTGACAGAGACAGGACAAAACGTCCCAAAATGGCAGCTATATGTGCTGAAGGGAGTTCTAAAACTATTCTTACATCTGATAATCCCAGAACAGAGGATCCTGAAACTATTATTGATGATATGGAATCCGGCTTAACCCCGGACCTAAAAAGTAAAATAATAAGAATAACTAAAAGAGGTGAGGCGATAAAAACAGCTGTTATGCTTGCGAACAGTGGCGATGTAATACTAATTGCTGGGAAAGGGCACGAGACTTACCAGGAGATAATGGGAGTGAAATATCACTTCGACGACAGAGAGGAATTGAGAGCTGCATTATTACTGAAATAATATATTAAATGCTTTATTATCTATTCACATATCTTGATAAACTTAACTTCCCCGGAGCAGGAGTATTTAATTATATTTCTTTCCGGTCGGCAATGGCTATCATAACATCACTGATCATCTCCCTTCTTATCGGGAAAAGAATAATCTTATTTCTTCAGAAGAAACAGGTAGGAGAGCTTGTCAGAGATCTCGGTCTCGAAGAGCAATATCAGAAAAAGGGTACTCCTTCAATGGGAGGCATAATAATTTTAGCATCTATTATTATTCCAACTTTGTTATTCGCAAAACTCGATAATGTATATATATTTCTAATGTTATTGACAACCATATGGTTAGGTTTAATTGGGTTCCTTGACGATTATATAAAAATATTTAAAAAGAATAAGGAGGGCCTTGCCGGACGATTTAAAATAGTTGGACAGGTTGTTCTGGGCCTTATTGTTGGACTTATACTCTTTTTCAGTGAGGATGTTATACTAATTGAGAAGGTCAGTATCTCTGCTCTATCATCGGGAGAGAAAAAAGAGCTTACTGAACCCGTTGAGTCATACCCTTCACAGCTGGAAATCCCTATGGAAAGAAAATCAACAAAAACCACAATTCCTTTTATTAAGAATAATGAATTCGACTATTCCTGGCTTGTGGGATTTGTCAATGACAGCCACAAACAATTCTGGACATGGCTTGCTTTCGTTTTAATTGTAATATTCATTGTTACATTAGTATCTAATGGAGCAAACCTTACTGATGGCCTTGATGGTTTAGCTACAGGCACTTCGGCGATTATTGGTACGGCTCTTGGTATTCTGGCTTATCTGTCGAGTAACGTAATATATGCAAGCTATCTTAAAATAATGTATATCCCTGGATCACAGGAGCTTGTTATATATGCCAGTGCATTTATTGGGGCCACTATAGGCTTTCTATGGTACAACTCATACCCTGCACAGGTCTTTATGGGCGATACTGGCAGCCTTGCTCTCGGAGGTATAATAGCCGTATTCGCGATTATTATCAGAAAGGAGCTGTTAATCCCAATCCTTTGTGGAATATTTCTTATTGAAGCACTTTCCGTGGTACTGCAGGTTTCATGGTTCAAAAGAACTAAGAGAAAATATGGTGAAGGCAGGAGAATTTTCCTAATGGCTCCACTTCATCATCATTATCAGAAAAAAGGATACCCTGAACCTAAAATTGTTATACGGTTTTGGATAGTGGGGATAATTCTTGCTGTAATAAGTATTGTGACTCTAAAGATCAGGTAATAAAATGACTAAAAAGATTGTGATACTTGGAGCAGGTGAAAGTGGTACTGGATCAGCAGTGCTGGGACAAAAACATGGATTTGATGTATTTGTGTCTGATATATGGCAGATTAAGGAAAATTTCAAGAAAATTCTTGAAGATAAAAATATTAGGTGGGAAGAGGGAAACCACAGCGAAGCAGAAATTTTTTCAGCAGATGAGATAGTAAAAAGTCCGGGGATACCGGAAAATACTACAATAATTAAAAGAATCCGTGAAAAAGGGATTCCTGTGATATCAGAAATAGAATTTGCCGGGAGATATTCCACCGGGACTAAAATTTGTGTAACGGGCAGTAATGGCAAAACAACTGTGACAAATCTAATCTACCATATTCTGAAAAAAGCCGGGAAAAAAGTTGCGATGACCGGAAATGTGGGAAACAGTTTTGCTATGGCAGTTGCAGAAGACTCTTATGATTATTATGTTATTGAGCTTAGTAGTTTTCAACTTGACGGGATGTACGAATTTAAAGCTGACATTGCTATTTTAATGAATATTACTCCTGATCACCTCGACAGATATGGATATGAATTTCAAAATTATATCGATTCCAAGTTCAGGATTACAAAGAACCAGGGAAAGTCCGATTTCCTGATTTTCTGGGACGGGGATCCTGTCATAAAATCTGAATTATCGAAAAAACAATATAAGATGACTCTTCTGCCTTTTTCAGATGAAATAAGGGAAGGTATGGCAGCTTATGTGGAGAATAGTGAAATTATAATTGATTACCTTAATAAAACCAGCCTTATGACTATTCATGATTTAGCACTTAAAGGCCGTCACAACATTTATAACTCGATGGCAGCAGCTATTGCAGGTAAAGTTATTCATATTCGAAAAGAAATTATCAGGGAAAGTCTTGCTGATTTTCAGGGTGTTGAACACCGGTTGGAACCGGTTATCACAGTATGCGGGATTGACTTTATAAACGATTCCAAAGCTACAAATGTTAACTCAACATGGTACGCTATTGAGTGTATTGAGAATGATATCATCTGGATTGTTGGAGGAATTGATAAAGGGAACGATTATACTGAACTTTTTCCTGTTGTCAGGAAAAAAGTCAAAGCAATAGTCTGCCTGGGCAAAGATAATAAGAAAATTATCGAAGCCTTTAAGGATCAAGTAACTACAATTGTTGAGACAACATCTATGGAAGAAGCGGTCAGATCATCATATTATCTGGCAAAAAAGGGTGAAACAGTGCTATTATCACCGGCATGTGCAAGTTTCGATCTCTTTAAAAATTATGAAGATCGAGGTCGAAAATTTAAAGAAGCAGTAAGAAATCTATAATAAATGAGTATGCAACAGGGATGGCTTACAAAAACATTTAAGGGAGACAAGGCAATATGGGGCCTTGTAGCCCTATTTATGTTTTATTCCTTGCTGGCAGTATACAGCTCATCTGTTGGTGTTGCCTATATGAGATATGGTGGTAATACAACATATTTTCTTAGATCTCAGCTATTAATGCTTGCCTTAAGTCTGATTATCATAGTTGTTGTCCACTACCTGCCATACAGGATTTACTCCTCAATGGCTGGAATATTTCTGGTTGGATCAGTTGGATTGTTGATTCTTACATTGATTCTTGGATCAAGGATTAATGAGGCTACCCGCTGGCTGGTTATTCCTGGAACAGGTTTTAAGCTTCAAACATCCTCTGTCGCAAAGGTTGCACTGGTCCTGTATCTGGCCAGATCGTTAGCCAAATACCAGAATGAGCTTCATGATTTCCAATTGGTAACAAGATATTTTATTGTTCCGGTAGCTATTGTATGTGGCCTTATTTTACCAGAGAATTTATCAACTGCATTTATGATATTCGGGATAAGCCTTATTATAATGTTTATTGGCAGGGTACCATTAAAATTCATTCTGGTTTATGTAGGTATTGGAATTGTGGGTTTTATCCTGTTTGCGCTCGTGCTTTCAGTAGTCGTAAAAGATAACAGGGTTGAGGTCTGGAAGAATAGAGTTGAGCATTTTTTCTCAGGTGAATTGGATACTGACGGTGATTATCAGTCAAACCAGGCTAAAATTGCCATATCAACCGGTGGGCTATTTGGAAAAGCTCCTGGAAAAAGTACCCAGCGAAATATGCTTCCGGAATCGAATTCTGACTTCATTTTTGCCATAATAATAGAGGAATATGGGTTATTATTCGGTGCGATACCACTTATACTGGCATATATGATTTTGTTATTCAGGGGAATATCAATTGCTAAGAAATGTGAAACAGCTTTTCCTGCTTTTCTGGTACTTGGACTGGCAGTAATGATTGTTATACAGGCTATGTTGAATATGCTTGTGGCAGTTGGATTGTTTCCTGTAACCGGTCAAACCCTTCCTATGGTTAGCTGGGGAAGAACCTCTGTATTAGTGATGAGTTTTTCGATTGGTGCGATGTTGAGTGTTAGCAGGGTGGTAAATGCAAGATTAAGAAAAGAGGAATTGCCCGAGGATGAAATTTCAGATGAAAGAGAAATAATATATGAACCTGCAAAAACATAAGAGGGTGATTATCAGCGGTGGAGGTACGGGAGGACATATCTTTCCTGCTTTATCTGTTGCAAATGCTCTAAGGAGAATAGATCCTGAAATTATGATACTCTTTGTTGGCGCAGAGGGGAGAATGGAGATGGAAAAAATTCCGGAAGCAGGATACAGGATAATTGGATTACCCATTGCCGGGATTTATAGGAGAGTGACATTAAAAAATATCAAAGTGCTTACGAAACTTTTTAAAAGCCTTGCGATAGCAAAAAAAATCATTAAAGATTTTAAGCCTGATGTAGTCGTTGGAGTTGGTGGATATGCAAGTGGACCCATATTAAGGCAGGCAGGCCGGATGGGAATACCAACTCTTATCCAGGAACAGAATAGTTATGCAGGTGTAACCAACAGACTACTAGCAAAAAAAGCTTCAGTAATTTGTGTAGCATACGATGATATGGATCGGTATTTTCCATCAGGAAAGATTATTAAAACCGGAAACCCGGTACGTCAGAATTTTGAAGGACTTTTGGATATTAAAAAGGAAGCACTCTCATTTTTCAATCTGAAAGATGAACTGCCTGTGATCCTTGTGTTGGGCGGGTCGCAGGGTGCAGGCGGCATTAACAAAAGTCTTTCAGAAAACATAAATAAGCTGAAAGATTCAAATTGTCAGTGGTTATGGCAGTGCGGTAAGCATTATTTTGAGGATGTTCAGGCCCTGGTATCGCTCTCATTCAGTGAGAATATTTTAGTTCAGGGATTTATAAAGAGAATGGACTATGCATATGCTTCTGCGGATATTATTGTCTCGAGGTCCGGGGCTGGAACAATATCTGAACTGTGTTTGGTTGGTAAACCTGTAATCCTTGTCCCGTCTCCAAATGTTGCTGAAGATCACCAGACAAGAAATGCAAAGGCATTATCAGACAGGGAAGCTGCAGTGTTAATTCCTGAGGATAAAGCATTAAAAGTGCTTATAGATGAGGCACTTAAATTGATTTCTGATAAAAGAAGAAGAGATCTTTTATCTGAAAATATTGTAAAGATGGCTGAGAAGAATGCCGACATTAGAATTGCCAATGAAGTATTAAAGCTGGCAGATGGATGATAGAGTTCGATAAAATAGAAGGAATTTATTTTGTCGGAATTGGCGGCATAGGAATGAGCGCTCTTGCTCTATATTTTTTAAAAAAGGGATATATGGTTGCCGGATACGACAGACATGAAACAAGGATTACCCATAACCTGGTTGAATCTGGCGGTAATATATATTATACAGATGAGGTTAAAAAATTGCCTGATCTTTTCAGCAGCAGATCTTATAAAAACAAAGTTTTAATAGTCTATACTCCTGCAATATCAATGGATAACAATATCATTTCATTTTTCAGAAATAATGGATACCAAATTTTTAAACGTTCGGAAGTTCTGGGTGAAATATCAGCTAAAACGGATACCCTGGCAGTTGCAGGTACTCATGGTAAAACAACTGTATCAACAATGATTGCACATCTTTTAAAACAATCACATGTTGACTGTTCTGCATTTCTTGGTGGTATTTCAAAGAATTATGATTCAAATCTGTTACTTGGAGAAGGAAGATATACTGTTATAGAAGCTGATGAATTTGACCGTTCTTTCCATCATCTCAACCCGTATATGGCTGTTGTTACATCCCTGGATGCTGACCATCTTGACATTTATGGCAATCACGATACTTTGGTTAAAGCATACAATGAATTCTGTGGGAAGGTTGTGCCAGGAGGTACCCTGGTAGTTAACAGCAAAATACGAAAGGAAATTGTTGCTTCTGAGAATGTCAGATGTTTTACATATGGTACTGACCACAATGCTGATTTCAGGGTGTTCAATATTGAACATGAAAAGGATTACTATAGTTTCAGTGTTCAAACTCCCGATGTAACTCTTCAGGATTTGCATTTTGCATTTCCCGGTATGATTAACATAGAAAACCTGACAGCAGCTATTGCGATCGCACTTCTGTGCGGAGTTACTGAGCAGGAGATCCGAAAAGCGGTCATGCTCTTTCAAGGTGTAAGAAGGAGGTTTGATATCAGGATCAATAGGCCTGGCCTGACATATATTGATGATTATGCTCACCATCCCGAGGAGATTAAGACCTTCATAATATCTGTAAGAGAGTATTTCAGGGGAAGAAAAATTACAGGCATCTTTCAACCGCATCTTTTTTCCCGGACACGAGACCATGCAGATGGATTTGCTGCATCACTTGATTTGCTGGATAGGGTGATTTTGCTACCAATATATCCTGCACGTGAAAATCCAATTGAAGGAGTTACATCTGAATTGATTTTGAATAAGATGAGATCCACGAGAGGAACTCTTTTAAATAAAAGTGATATCCCAGGGAAACTTGATGTAGGTAACCTTGATGTCTTGCTTACAATTGGAGCCGGCGATATAGATACCCTGGTTGGTCCTATTGAAGAAAAACTTAGAGCAGAAAGATTGAGATGAAGAAAGTATTGAAGATATTGCTATTTATTCCAGTGTTATATCTACTTGTGATACCAGTTTACTTTGCTAATTCCTCAAATGCAAAACCATGCGGGGGTATCAAAATATTTATTGCTGATTCGTCTGAATATCACTTTGTTACAAAAAGGCAAATATTAAATTTAGTATATGGAAATAGAGAGCGCATTTTAGGGAAACCCGTAAAAGATATTTCTATTTCAGAAATTGAAAACAGGATAAATGAACTAAGAGAAATAAAAGGTGTGGAAGTATATATTTCAATTGATGGAACAATGCGTGTCTTTGTTGACCAGAGAGATCCGATAATGAGGGTAATGCCGGCAAGCGGAGGCGACTATTTTATTGATGGAGAAGGTGTAGTTGTGAGAAAGAGGAATCTCTATACTCCACGTCTTCACATCATTGAAGGCAATGTAAAGATAAGCCAGGCGATGCTGAACGGAGTAAGTATTCTGGACACGAGCATTAAAGGATCAATTCTTAAGGATATTTATTACCTGGTCAGATATATAAATGATGACAATTTCTGGTCGGCACAAATCGATCAGATATATGTTGATAATAATGATGAGATTGATCTGATACCAAGAGTAGGTAACCAACTAATTCACTTTGGGACAATTGAAAATCTTGAAGGAAAGCTTAGAAATCTGGAGGCATTTTATGATCAGGTTTTACCAGAAGTAGGTTGGAATAAATATTCTTTAATAAATCTTGAATTTGAAAATCAGATAGTTTGTAATAAGAGATAATCAGAAATAATAAGATAAAAGTTATGAATAAACAGGAACAGTTTGTAGCAGCTATTGACATAGGAACCACAAAAATTGTGGCCATAGTCGGCAAGAAAAACGGTAATGGGAAAATCGAAATTCTTGGACTTAGCAAAGCTCTTTCCAGGGGTGTGAAAAGAGGTGTTGTCCTTAATATTGAGGAGACAGTATCCGCAATTCAAACTACAGTGGAAGATGTACAGAAGCGATCAGGCATTTTATTCTCAGAGGTCTTTGTAGGAATTGCAGGTCAGCATATTAAGAGCATGAAGAACCGTGGGTATATTATGCGTGATGCATATGATGATGAAATAAAGAAAGAAGAGGTTTTCAGACTTATTGAGGACATGCATAAGATCCACATTGAGATAGGAGAGGAGATAATTCATGTTATCCCTCAGAATTTCATTGTTGACAATGAGACAGGTGTAAAGAGTCCCATTGGCATGTGTGGCAGGCGGCTGG